>Ga0209777_10000573_pt1 | contig 59438 bp, 55 predicted proteins | sample FrelakmetHBP12HB_FD_187147 | JGI IMG/M metagenome (GOLD analysis project Ga0209777, IMG submission 187147) | Freshwater lake sediment microbial communities from the University of Notre Dame, USA, for methane emissions studies -HBP12 HB (SPAdes)... | ecosystem: Environmental > Aquatic >...
TACATCGATCAGGTAAGGCCGTTTGTGGGAGAGTATGAGGTGATTCTATCGATGGCGTGCGGAGCCGGGGTGCAGTATGTGGCGGAGAAGTACCGGACGAAGCCAGTCTTTCCTGCGGTGAATACGACCTTTTTGGGAGTGACGCTGGAGCAGGGGGTCTGGAGTGAACGGTGCCAGGGATGCGGGACATGTATTTTGGAACAGACCGGAGGGATCTGCCCGATAGCGAGGTGTGCGAAGAGTTTGCTCAACGGGCCGTGCGGGGGATCCTCGAACGGGAAGTGTGAGGTGGATAAGGAGATCGACTGCGGTTGGCAATTGATCGTGGATCGATTGAAGGAGTTGGGGCAGTTGGATCGCTATGAGGAGATCATCCCGATCAAGGACTGGACGACCTCTCGGGACGGAGGACCGCGCAAGAGGATCAGAGAAGATCTAAAACTGTGAAGGTGGAAAGTAGAACGCAGTGGGTGGTTAGAAAACAGGAAGCAGAAGGCAGTAGGCAGGAGGCGGTAAGTAATAGATAATCGTTTTTCGCCTGACGCCTAACACCTTACGCCTAACGCAGATAGGATTGAGGGGTGGCAATGAAGACGAAGTCAAATATTGAGCGGATCTTGGAGTCGGGAGGATTTGTGGTGACCTCGGAGTGCGGTCCCCCGAGGGGAGCGGACGCGGAGGTGATCCGGAAGAAAGGGAAGCTGCTTCAGGGAGTGGTGGATGCGGTCAACGTGACGGACAACCAGACCTCGGTGGTGAGGATGTCTTCACTGGCTTCGTGTATCCTCCTGAAGGAGATGGGATTCGATCCGATTTTGCAGATGGTTTGTAGGGACCGGAACCGGATTGCGATTCAGAGTGATATCCTGGGAGCAGGAGCATTGGGGATCAATAACATTCTTTGTCTTACAGGAGACCATCAGAAATTCGGGGATCATCCGAAGGCGAAGAATGTGTTTGATATGGATTCGATCCAGTTGATCCATACGGTGAAGACACTGAGAGATGAGGGGAGGTTTGTGGGAGGTGAGGAGGTGAAGGGGAAGCCGATGCTCTTTATCGGGGCGGCGGAGAACCCCTTTGCGGATCCCTTTGAGATTCGTGCGGCGAGGTTGGGGAAGAAGGTGAAGGCGGGGGTAGAGTTTCTCCAGACGCAGTGCATCTACAACATAGCGAGATTTGAGAAGTGGATGGAGATGGTGAGGGAGAGGGGGTTACACGAGAGGTGTGCGATATTGGCGGGGGTGACCCCGTTTAAGTCGGTGGGGATGGCGCGGTACATGAAGAATTCGGTGCCGGGGATGGATGTGCCGGATGAGATGATCGAGCGGATGAAGGGGGTAGCGAAGGAGAAGCAGTCGGAGGAAGGGATCAAGATTTGCGTGGAGACGATCCAGAGGGTGAGGGAGATTCCCGGGGTGAAGGGGATCCACATCATGGCGATTGAGTGGGAGGAGAAGGTGTCGGAGATTGCCAAGGCCGCCGGCCTCCTGCCTCGACCACAACTGACATAACCGGAAGATTGGACATTCCATCATTCCAGGGGGAATGTCTAAGCACCAAAACGGTTTCCAATCGGGCGACGGAATTTAACTAAGCACGTTATTCGAAAAGGAGGAGGGAGGAAGATGCCAAAGAAGATTCTCATTGTTGATGACGACCCGGATCTCGTGGAGGCAGTGAGCATGATTCTGGAGTCAAAAAATTATGACGTGGCTGCCGCCTACGGTGGGATCGAGGGACTGGAGAAGGCGAAGTCCGAGAACCCGGACCTTATCGTCCTCGATGTGATGATGCCGGACAAGGACGGTTATGCTGTCTGCAAGGAGCTGAAGTCTGACCCGAAGTTGGGTAAGATTCCCATCCTTCTTCTGACGGCAGTCGTGTCCAAGATTGCCACGACCCGTTATACGCAGCAGATGGGGCTTGAGACCGAGGCAGACGATTACATCGACAAGCCTGTAGAGCCCGAAGTCCTGGTGAAGAGGATCGAAACCCTCCTCACCAAATAATGGCGAGAGGTTAGAGGTTAGAGGCAAATTCTTAAACCTTAAGTGAAACGCTCCTCAAGCGAAGCGATCCTGAAGCGAAGCGTTCTTTATTTCAGGGGGAGAAATGCTGGGGCAGACGAACATACTCGTCATTGATGATGAACAGATCATGCGCGACGGCTGTTCGCGGATTCTCTCCAAAGACGGCTGGACCGTGATCACTGCTGAAAATGGGAAAGTGGGGTTGGAAGAGATCCAGGCCCGACCGCAGGCCATCGACACGGTCCTTCTCGACCTGATGATGCCGGGAATGAGCGGGATGGAAGTGCTCGATCAGGCCCGTGTCATCGATCCGGACCTTCTCGTCATCGTCATCACCGGCTACGCGACTGTGGAAGTGGCTGTCGAGGCGATGAAGAAAGGGGCTTATGATTTCATTCCCAAACCCTTCACCCCGGATCAACTCCGGATCGTTGTGAGGAGGTCCCTGGAAAGGAGGGCCCTCCAGAAGGAAGCAGAATTCCTCCGGCGTGAGCGCGAGAAGTCTCTTCGGGATATCGCCACAGAGAAATCGAAGGTGAAGACGATCATCAATTGTATGGGCGACGGTGTCCTTGTCTGCGATCGAGATGGTTGTGTCGTCCTGAGCAACCCCGCTGCCAGCCAGTTGCTTCAGATTGCCGAATCGTCCCTCCTTGGAAACTTCGTCTCCCAGTGTAATGTCCATCCCGAACTTTCGAAGACCATTGAACAGAGCCTTTTCGCGAAAGACACAGGTTATACTTCCGTTTCTCAGGAATTGAGCTTCGGGAAATCTGCAGAGATCTTCCTTCGGGCCCATACGGCACCCGTGAAAAACGACCTCGGAGAGATCATGGGATCGGTCACCGTCCTTCAGGACATCCGTCATCTGAAGGAACTGGACAAGATGAAATCGGAGTTCATCGCCATGGTGACCCATGAGCTCCGGGCCCCAATTGCGGCTGTGGAACAACAGTTGACGGTCATTCTGAACAAGATGGCCGGTGAGGTGACGGAAAAACAGGAGCAACTCCTTTCCCGCGCTAAGGAGAGGACCAGGGGTCTTCTCAACCTCATCGGCGATCTTCTCGATCTTTCCAAAATCGAAGCGGGAAAGATGGTGCAATATAAGGAGCCTCTGAGCCTCCAGGAGGTGATCCAGAAAGTGATCGATTTGATGAAGGCGGAGGCGGAGGGGAAGGCGATCGACCTCCAATTTCAGGTGCCCACGACAGTACCGTTGATTCAAGCGGATCGAAACAGCATGGAGGGGATCTTTACAAATCTCATTTCAAATGCCATCAAATATACGTTGAGGGGTGGTAAAGTGTGGGTCACCCTCGGAGAGGAAGGCGGCTTTGTAAGAGCCAACGTTACAGACACGGGAATCGGGATCAAGAAGGAAGATCTTCCCCGGATTTTCGATAAGTTTTACCGCGTAAAAAGCACGGAAACCCGCCAGATCGTAGGAACAGGGCTGGGCCTTTCGATCGTCAAGAGCATTGTGGATGCCCATCTGGGCCAGATCTCCGTCGAAAGCGAGGCTGGAAAAGGAACCACCTTCACCGTTCTCTTTCCGAGGGAGTCCGATCCGGCCCTGTGTGTTTCCCTGGAACGGTGAAGACACTAAGAATAGATGTTATAATTTTTTATCCTCTCCCCCGATGGGGAGAGGAGGCATCTTAGGTGTTATTTTCTGACTAATTCGCTACAAGATAGAGAGGAGAAGGAATGACTGTTGTTTTGTCAAAGGAGAGTTTAAAGCTTGCCCGCGACCTTCAGTCGATCTCGGGCGAGAATGTGATGCTCTGTTATCAGTGCAAGAAATGCACCCTGGGTTGTCCTTCGGCTTACACCATGAGGATGAAGCCCCACGAGCTCATGCGTGCAGCTCAGCTCGGTTTGACCGAGGAGATCTACTGGTCAGGCACGATCTGGATCTGCCTCTCCTGTGAAACCTGCAACACCCGTTGCCCGCAGGACATCAATATTCTTCGAGTGATTGACGGGTTCAGAGAGATCTCGGGCAAATTCGATTATTACAACCCCCAGCCTGCTGTTCCTGCCATGCACCGGATCTTCATGGGTCTCGTGGAACGCTTTGGAAGAGTCTATGAACTGGGCCTTGCCCTTCTCATCAATTTAAAAATGATGACCCCCTTCAAGGACATCGACATGGCCTCTCCCATGTTCATGAAGGGCAAGCTGAAACCTTTTCCCCACTTCAGCCATGGAGCCAAAGAGCTTCGCAAGGTCATGGCAAAAATCAGGGAGTTGGAGAAAGAAAACGTCCCTGCTGGCATGGTGAAAGAGGCCGCAGGACATCATTGAGGCTTGTAGGGGCACGTTGCACGTGCCCGCAATTTGTATTTCTGCAATGCTGTAGTGTGTGATCCCCGATCACGCCGGCATTGGTGTGATCGTTCTTTGAATCTGCGTGATCATTTTTTGGAAGGAGTTTACGAATGCGATTTGCCTACTTTCCAGGATGTTCTCTGAGTTCTTCCGGCTATGATTATGATCTCTCTCTGAAATACGTTGCCAAAGCATTAGGAATCGATCTCGTTGAGGTCAGAGACTGGGTCTGCTGTGGTGCTTCATCCGCCCATGCAACCTCTCATCTTCTTTCTGTTTCCCTTCCGGTTCTCAACCTCTCCCATGCGGAACAGGATGGCTTTGAGAAGTTGATCGCTCCGTGCCTGGCCTGTCTCTCCCGGTTCAAGGCAGCCAATGTCGAGCTGGAGCACGATGCCGAACTGAAGAACAAGATCCACGAGGTCTTTGACTACAAGTATCAGGGCAAGGTAAAGGTCTACCATCCCCTGGAGGTTTTTCTCGAGCTGGGTATGGAAAAAATCCGTGAGAGGATGAAAAGGAAATTAGCCGGTTTGAAGATTGCTTGCTACTATGGATGCGTCCTTACCCGGCCCCCCAAGATTTGCCAATTTGACAACGTGGAAAATCCCCAGAGCATGGATACCGTTGTTAAGACCCTTGGGGCTACACCCCTTGAGTGGTCTTTTAAAACGGAGTGCTGCGGCGTTTCTATGACCCTTACCCGCTCGGACATCGTGCTGAAGCTCTCGAACGATATCCTCCGTGAGGCGAAGGAGTCGGGAGCCGATGCAATCGCCGTCGCCTGCCCTCTCTGTCAGGCGAACCTCGATGGCCGTCAGCGCCAGATTGAGGAGACGTACAAGGTCCGGTACGGAATTCCAATCCTCTATATCACCCAGTTGATGGGCCTCGCCTTTGGGGCCTTTCCCAGAGAGGTGGGGATCCAGAAACTGATCACCAGCCCCCGCGAGGCTCTGGGGTCCGTCGGCTTAATGTAACCTCCCTCCCTATTTTTCTCATTATGGTCAACGCTGGAGTCAGCCAGTGATGACGTATTGTTGTCAAGAGAAGTGGAGATGACTGAGGAAGAGATAAAGGAAAAAGCAAGGGAGATATTGGAACATCTCGGGACGGATACGCAAGGCCTGATCCCCGTTCTGCAGCAGATTCAGGCGGGATTTGGATACCTGCCTCCCTCTGCAATGCTGGAGGTCGCCCAATTCTTGAATATTCCGGAAATCGACGTCTACAGCGTAGCCACTTTCTATAATCAGTTCCGGCTGACTCCTCCTGGCAGGCATTCGATCAGGGTCTGTATGGGAACGGCCTGTCATGTAAAGGGTGGACATATCACCCTGGCTGCGTGGCAGAGAAGGCTGGGCATAGGCCCGGGAGAGACCACGGCCGACCGCGAGTTTGACCTCGATACGGTGGCCTGTGTGGGATGCTGCGCCATGGCACCTGTGACGGTTGTCGATCGTAAGGTCGAGGCAAAGGCCAATCCGACGAGGGTCGATGGTATCCTTCTCGGGTATCAACTCCAGAGAGAAAAAGAAATCAAAAGGGACCAGTGAAAAGCTCCGCTTCATCCATTGTCACCCGAACCTACGAAGAGATGAGGAGCCAGGCGGAATCCCGCTGGCAGGAAATATGGAATGGGGAGACGCCGGTAATTCTTGTCGGAACCGCCACCTGCGGAAGGGCTGCCGGCGCCCTGGAAGTCCTCCAGGCCATCCAGGAGACAGTAAGGACACGGAATCTTCGATGCCACATCTTTGAAACGGGCTGTATGGGACACTGCTATGCAGAGCCTCTGGTCATTATTCGAAAGCCCGGGTATCCTCCTGTCTGTTACCACCATGTCAATGCCATCATCGCCGAAAATCTGATCACCAATTTTATCCTGAATGAGGATCCGTGCCTTGAGTTCGTCCTGGGCGCGCTTGAGGCAAACGACCTCATCCCCAGCTTTTCTGACTTTCCACGGGCAGAATACGAAAAGCGAAATCTTCTCGGGAACTGCGGCCGGATCAATCCGGAGGAGATTGAGCATTATCTTGGAAATGGTGGATATGGCGGTCTGGCAAAAGCCTTCGAGATGAAACCCGAGGATGTCGTTCGTGAGATTAAGAGATCAAAACTCCGTGGTCTGGGAGGAGCGGGTTTTCCAGCAGGAGAGAAGTGGGATGCCTGCCGACAATCTCCCGGCGAACCGAAGTATCTGATCTGTAATGGCGACGAGGGCGACCCGGGTGCCTTTATGGATAGGGCCATCCTCGAAAGCGATCCCCACTCCATATTGGAAGGGATGATCATTGCAGGCTACGCGATCGGTGCCCGTCACGGCTACATCTATGTTCGAGCGGAATACCCTCTGGCCGTGCAGAGGCTTGAGGTCGCTCTCAGCCAGGCGGAAGAGTATGGATTACTGGGGAAGAACATTCTGGGGAGTGACTTTGATTTCGATATCAGGCTATTTCAGGGCTCAGGCGCTTTTGTCTGTGGTGAGGCAACTGCCCTTGTATCCTCCATCGAGGGCAGACCGGGGATCCCTCGTTCCCGTCCTCCTCGGCTGGCAACGAAAGGCCTCTTCGGAAAACCAACCATTCTCAATAACGTTAAGACACTGGCCTACGTCCCCCACATCATCCGGAACGGTGCGGAGTGGTTCGCTGAAATCGGAACGAAAAAGAGTAAGGGTACGGCTGTTTTCGCTCTCGCAGGAAAGGTGGTAAATACGGGCCTTGTCGAGGTCCCTATGGGCACGACACTTCGTCAGCTCATTTTCACAGTGGGGGGTGGCATTCCTAAGGGGAAACGCTTCAAAGCCGTACAGATCGGAGGCCCGTCCGGCGGGTGCCTTCCCGAAGGGGTTCTCGACATTCCCATCGATTTCGACTCGTTGTATGAAAGCGGAGCCATGATGGGTTCCGGAGGCATGGTCGTTCTGGATGAAGATGACTGCATGGTGGAAGTGGCCCGCTATTTCCTCGACTTCACTCAGAAGGAATCGTGCGGAAAATGCACTCCCTGCCGCCTGGGAACAAAGCAGCTGCTCGAGATCCTTGAAGATATCACTAAGGGCCGTGGAAAGATCGAAGACCTCGACACGCTAAGCGAGCTGGCAGAGGACATCAAGCTGGGATCCCTTTGCGGCCTGGGAAGAACCGCACCCAACCCGGTGCTGACAACGCTTCGCTACTTTCGCGATGAATATGAAACACATATCAGGGAAGGCCGCTGCCCGGCATTGATGTGTCTCGATCTCATCGCCTATTACATCATTCCCGAGAAATGTGTGCGCTCCTGCAGTGCCTGCTTTGGCACCTGCACGGTTGAGGCGATTTACAACAATAAGAAAGGGCTCAAGGTCATCGATCAGGAGAAATGCGTCAAGTGCGGCACATGCCTTACAGCCTGCCCGCCACAATATGACGCGGTGATCAGGGTGTCCCCTCCTGACCGTGTCCCTGCTTCGGATGCGAGAAAATAAATTCTCAACGTAGGGCAAGGCTTTAGCCTTGCCTTCAGGCATGACGCAACCCTGAAGGGTTGCCCTACAAAGTACGGTATCAAAGATGAAGGAGATCATTTTAACCATCGATGGAAAAAGTGTAACAGCCCCCGAGGGCGCGAAGATCCTTTCGGTCGCTCTCGCAAATGGCATCTATATTCCGAATCTCTGTGCCATTCAGGACGCGATAGAGCCACCCGCCTCCTGCCGCCTTTGCTTTGTAGAGGTGGAAGGTAAGGACGAGCCTGTCACCGCATGCACCGAACCGGTCAAGGAAGGCTTGGTGGTCCATACAAAAGGTCCCCTCTCCATGAGGCTCGCCCGGGCTTCTATTGAACTCCTTCTTGCAGACCATCCTGTCGACTGTGGCCATTGCCTGAAGAACCGGTCCTGTGAACTTTTGAAAATTGCAAAACATCTGGGTATGAAGCTGAAGGAGACGCGGCTCAGGAAACATGAGAAAGCGCTCCCCGTCGACGAAAGCAGTTCCCTCTTCATTTATGATCCGAATAAATGTGTCCTTTGCGGTAGGTGCGTCTGGATGTGTCGGGAATACCTGGGAATCGGAGCGATCGGCTTCACCCGGCGAGGCTTTAAACGAATGGTCTCCACGTTTCAGGACAAACCGATCGCCGAATCAAGGTGCACCCAGTGCGGCGAGTGCGTGAAGGTCTGCCCCGTCGGTGCGATGGCATTTAAAACCAGCTCCAATCCCTCTGCCTGATCCCAAAGGATAAAGCTCCGCTTGAGTATTCCCCGTTCAAAAGGCTCTTTGCGAGACCTCGATCTTCTCCTGCCAAGAGTGATGAAAACCCGTACTCAATCGCTCAAGAAAGACCATTCGCTCCCTTTCAGTTTGTTCAAGGGGAGGTTGATTTTCGTCTCGAAATAGCGTAAGTGTATTGGGTCTCTGAAGATCCAGATCCGCAGGAAATCTTCTTTGAGGAGGAGTTGAAACATGGCAAGAATGATCGGAAAAGGTTTTTCATTCATGTTCTTTGTTTTTTATTTCGTCGTGTTCTCTCACGCGGATGATGCACACGCGCTTCGATCCAAAACATTTGGAATGACAAATTTAAACGTGAATTCCCCACTGACAGCTTCGCAGGGGGATCTCGATTCCTCTTTCAATGGAATCGGCTATGTTATCACCCATTCGGCCTCGGACGCCACGGGGGCCAATGCCGTCGCCCTTCAACCGGACGGAAAGATCGTGGTGACCGGATATAGTGGATCTTCCCTTTTCGTGGCCCGGTACCTCCCCGACGGCAGATTGGATCCTGATTTCGGGACGGGGCTCGGCTTTGTTTCTCCAATTGAAGTCGAATCAGAAGGGTACGGCGTGGCCATCCATGACGGGAAGATCATCGTCGTCGGGCACTATCCAAGAGGGGGGGACTGGCAAGTCCTCGTCGTCGTGCTCAACGACTCTGGGGCTCTCGACACCACGTTCGGCGGAACCGGATACGTTACCTGGAATAACGGCTGGCATAGCCAGGCGTCCGGGGTGGCCATCCAGGACGGAAAGATCCTTGTCACAGGGTTTACTTACGTCGACTACTCGGATTATGACCTTCTTCTCCTTCGGTACAACTGGAACGGCACCCCCGACATCTCCTTCGGACCGGACCACAACGGGGTGGCCACTGTTGCCACAATGACTTACGATGGCGTCGATGTCGCCGGCATAGAAGGGAAGGCCGTGGCGGTTCAGTCATGGGACGGGAAGATCGTGGCCCTCGCCCAATCGGGCTGGCACGCCGCCATTTTCAGATTCGACGGGAACGGAAACCTCGACACCCTCTTCGGTGTCAACGGGATGACCATCCCCTACCACGGCAGCGTAACAGGTGAGGACGACTACGGCGCCTCCGGAACTGCCCTTGCCCTTCAGAGGGATCATAAGATCCTGATGGCAGGAATAGGGGACCGGGATCCCGGAGGCAGAAGGGTGGTCGTCCTCCGGTACACATCTAATGGCTATATAGACACGGCCTTCGGGTCGAACGGAGAGGCTTCGTCCTGGGCGGATGGTAGCGAATGGTCTTCCGATTCGGTCGGAGGGATGGCTGTACAGGACGACGGAAAGATCATCGTGGCCGGAACGATAGGCAATCAAGTGCACCTCCCGAATTCCGAGCCTCAGAGTGATGTTGTGGTCCTCCGTTTCACTGCCCAGGGCGCTCTTGACTCGACCTTCGGGGTGGACGGAGTGGTCTTCTTCAACGGCCCCCTGAACGGGTACGATGGAGGGAGTGGAGTGGTTCTCCAGCCGGATGGGAAGATCGTGGTAGCGGGCGTGACATGGGATGGGACCGCCAATTTTTCGTTTGACGTACTTGTCTTGCGCCTGATCGGCGATCCGCCGAAAATCCATGTCAGCCCTTCGACAGCCCTTTTTGATTTTGGCAATGTCGTCTTCGGAAACTACATCACACAGACCTTTACCGTGACGAACACGGGCGGCATGGACCTCGATATCGGCCAGATCGCTGTTACGGGGACCAATAAAGACGATTTCGTCCTTCAGAGCGACACCTGTTCCAACCGGCCCCTTGAACCGGTCGCCACGGGCGACAGTTGTTCTTTCCAAATCCGCTTCGCGCCGAGAGCGACGGGGCCAAGGACGGCCATGTTCTCGATCCCCTCTGTCTTTCCCTCGAGTGACCCCGTCCAGAATCCCTACAATGTGACACTCCAGGGGAATGGGACAACCCCAGGAGTTCTATCCGTTACCCCTGGAGATGGACTCATCTCCTCGGGCACTCAGGGAGGACCTTTCGCTCCATTCAGTAAGATCTGCACCCTCCAGAACACAGGGGAAGGCTCGATCAACTGGAGCGCTTCGAAGACCCAGACCTGGGTCACTCTCTCGAGCAACGGAGGGACCTTGAATGGCGGGGACTCGACGACGGTCACTGTCTCCATCAACTCCAGCGCCAATAGCCTTACTGCTGGGCTGTATTCGGACACGGTCACTTTTACCAATACCACGAACGGTAATGGCAATACGACAAGAGGTGTAAGTTTGACCGTGACTTCCCCCGGGGTTCTCTCTGTCACTCCTGGAGATGGACTCATCTCCTCGGGCACTCAGGGAGGACCTTTCAGTCCATCGAGTAAGATCTATACCTTGCAGAACACGGGAGGAAGCTCTATTAACTGGACCGCCTCGAAGATCCAGACCTGGGTCACTCTTTCGAGCAGCGGCGGAACCTTGAATGCCGGGGACTCTACGACGGTCACTGTTTCCATCAACTCCAGCGCCAATAGCCTTACTGCTGGGCTGTATTCGGACACGGTCACTTTTACCAATACCACCAACGGTAATGGCAATACGACAAGAGGTGTAAGCTTGACCGTGACTTCCCCCGGGGTTCTCTCCGTCACGCCTGCGACAGTTTTCAGCTCTTCGGGCATTCAAGGAGGGCCCTTCAGTCCTTCGAGTAAGGATTACACTCTCCAGAATACAGGAGAGACTTCCATTGACTGGACTGCTTCGAAGGCACAGACGTGGGTAACACTCTCGAACAGTGGCGGAACTCTTGCTGCGGGGGCGACAACGACGGTCACTGTGTCTATTAACTCGGGAGCGAACAGCCTTACGGCAGGATCTTACTCGGATACGGTTACCTTTACAAATACGACGAATGGAACCGGCAATACGACGAGGAGCGTAAGCTTGACGGTGGCTCCTCCCATCTCGCCCCGCATCGGCGTCGATCCCGATCCGGTGGTTTTCGGCGGGGTAAACGTTGAAGACGAAGCCCACAAGGAGGTCACGATTTCCAATTCAGGAACAGCGGCCTTAGTGGTGACGAGTTCAATGACTGTGACGGGCGGAGACACGGCGATGTTCGGCGTATCGCCGGGCGGTGGGAGCCCCTGTCCAAACCTGACACCGACGATCGGCGTGGGGGGATCCTGCACGGTCACCGTGAAATTCGCGCCAACGTCCGATGGGGCGAAATCGACGACCCTGAGGATCCAGTCGAACGACCCGATTCAACCCACCCGGGATGTTTCAGTAACGGGGACAGGGGTGCTGATGCCCGTGACACCCAAAGGAACGGTGGGATCGGCGGTGCTCATCCGCGGCGTATTCGATCCTAATCCTAAAAACAAGCCAAAGGTGCTGATCGGAGGACAGGCCATTAAAGTGGGCTCGTGGAACGCGAGCGAAATCCGGGGAACGGTCAGCAAGGCCCTCTCTCCGAACACGTATAACGTGACGGTGCAACAGAAAAACCTGCCAACCCAAAATTTCCCTGCCGCCTTCGCATACACCAGTCCCGTGATTGAGACAGTGAGCCCGAAGCAAGGACGGGCGACCAACGTTATCACGATCCAGGGATTCTACTTCGGAGCAAAGGGAAAGATTTATGTGGGGACGAAGTCTTGCAAAGCGACCAAGTGGAACATGATCTCGACCACAGGAGTAAGCGAGGTCCAGTTCGCCGTGCCCAAAATCAAAGGCATTACAGGACCGGTTGATGTTATCCTGAAGATCGTTGTGACCGGTGTCGGTGAATGCACGGCTCATTTTACGATCACGCCTTAAGTGTTTTTCCCTCCTGCCTCCCCTCATCCCGAGGGGAGGCAGGCTGTTTCAAAAAAATCTCATGGCCGGAATCAGAACATTGAAAGACGTTAACGGTACAATTAACCGCCAGAGCAGACTCCTACCCTCTTGTCCCCTGGAGGCGTTCCAGGGCTGCAAGGATGGCATCTGCGAATTCAGGGTCATTAATGTGATGAGGCAGGATATTTAGGGGAATCTCCTTTCGAAGGTTCTTCTCCATCGATTCTGCAAAGAGCTTGGGGGCATCCGGATCATAAAAGGGACCACCTTTTCGATCGAAAGCCGAAAACCCTCCTAACGGAACGACCATCGATACAGGCCCCTTAGCTTCGTTACACATCCTGGCCACCACCTGTGCGACAGCCTCTACTTCACCCAGTTCAGTCCGGACGACGGTAATAGCAGCATTGTGTACATGATAAAGCCTCCCGGGAAAACGCTGCTCCGCCGCCTTGAGAGGGCCTGTAGCCAGGAAATCGATGTTACCGGGGACGAGGAGGGTTGGTATCCCCTTTTGCAGGGCGATTGTTCCTCGTTCAGGACCCGCATCATAATCTCCACCAAATAGGTGGTCTGCGATTTCATGAAGGGAAAGATCGACGACAGCCTCCACATCCTCTTCCCGGATCAACTCCTCCATAGCCTGTCCGCCGGAGCCGACTGTATGAAAGACAATAATTTCTTTTCCCCTGTCCTCCAGTTTTCGCCTTACATTGACGGCGCAGGTCTCTGTCGTGCCCAGAGTGGAAATAAGGACCAACGGTTTTGGAGGCGGAGGAGACTCCGTTTTCCCCGTTACCATCCCTGCTAAGGCCAGTGCGCCATTTCGCAGGACCTTTCTCGTGATCCGGTTGATGCCGGCCAGGTCACAAACCGCGTGAAGCATGAGAATGTCTTTGGTCCCGACAAAGGGCCGCGTGTTGCAAGAGGCCATCGTAGAAATCATGACCTTGGGAAAACCAATGGGAAGGGCTCGCATGACGCTTGTACCGAGAGTTGTCCCCATCGAACCGCCGAGGCCAAGTATGCCTGAGATCTTGCCTTCCCGATGAAGATCCTGGACCCGTTGGATGGCCCCAGCAATCATGGCGGCCAGGGCCTTTCCTTCATGTCCTAAAGCCCGGACATCGGATAATGCCTTCCCTCCCGCGAGGGCTACATCTTCCCGATTGATCGTGACAGGAAACGGGGCCTCCCCCATGATCCCCGCATCAAGCGTCAGGACAGAAACACCATATTCCTTCAGGCACCTATTCACGTAGGCGACTTCATTCCCCTTTGTATCCATCGTGGCGACGATGAGAACAGGACGGATGCTTTCCAAGGCTACCCTCCTCCGTTTTTGCTACGAATATCATGCTTCTCAGATCTTTGCAAGAACCTTTTTTATAAAGAATTGTCTTGACACGCGTTTTTCCCCTTATATATACTCTCGTCATAATCCTGCAACGTGAGAATAGTTCGCAACCTCGATTGAGCTACGACAAGTCATTGGAGCCGGGCGTTCATTTCGTTGGTTGCCATATGGGAATGAAGATAATCATATATGTTCTATTGCTTTTAAATGCGTTGATGATAACGCCAGCAGAGCCTTCTGATCGCCCCACCCAAAAGGCCTTCAAAGGCTTTGAGTTATATAGCTGGCAGGACTCGAACGGATCGTGGCTTTTTGCTCTGTTGCCTGGCACGAACCGACGGAAGACGGAACATGAGATCAAAAAAAAAGAGAATCGAATATCCGGTATTGAAGAACTTGGAAAGCGTTTTTCCGGCTTAGCCGAAGGAGAGTATGTGTTCTGGTTTAATAGCGATGCAAAGGGGTTCGCATTTCCAGACGATGCAATAGTGAATCAGATTAAGTTATTGGCCAGAGGAGCCAAAATCGAATTGAATTTACCTTAGCAGACTCTGTACGGCGGATAGCGCGAAACCCTGCCCTGCTTGGTGTTCAGGGCGAAGCGGATTGAAATGAAATAGGGGGCATCTCTCCATTTGGACCTGAAAATGGCACTACTTTGAATGCAAAAGCCGAGTACCCCTCAAAGTGTCACGCAGGCCAGCACTGCTTCCCCCCGTCGACGCGAAGCACCTCGCCGGTGATGAAGGAAGCGGCGTCTGACACCAGAAAAGCCACTGCTCGTGCCACTTCGATTGGCCTTCCGTAACGGTCAAGCGTCCCCTCTTCGACCATCTTCTGCCCTTCGACGGTCCGGCTGGCCAGAAATCGGGGAGTGATAATATCCCCAGGAGCGACAACATTCACCGTGACGTTGTAAGGACGCAGCATCACCGCGAGACATCTCGAATACTCATGGACGGCTGCCTTCGCTGTGGCATAGATGGCTCCTCCCTCGTTTCCCTTAAGCCCGGCAACGCTTCCGATATTGACAATGCTCCCCCTCTTCCGTTTCATCATCTCCGGGACCACCTCCCGGCAGGCCAGGATACAGGTCATGAGGTTGCGATCGATGACCGACCTGATATCCTCAACCGAGATAAAGACGGGATCGTTCTTTAAAGGTTTCCCTCCCATGGGAGCGCTCGTCCCCTCGGCTCCGATGTCGCCACCTGCGCAGTTGACCAGGATATCGATCCGGCCGAGGCGGCTTCTGATCTCGTCCGCCACCGCCCTGACCATGTTCTCATCGGAGAGATCGCCGTGAACCGGGAGCACGTTGCCTCCGTGTTCATTTGAAATAGCCTTCGCCACGGCTTCCAGAGATTCGGCCTCATTGAACGCCCTGGCCGAATCGGGCGTCGTTCCATGAACGACCAACGTTGCTCCGAGGCTTGCCAAATGTGTGGCGATAACGCGACCGATTCCCCGCGACGACCCCGTAACCCAGGCAACCTTCCCTGTCAGATACCGAATTTTCTCCTCCATTGGACTACCTCCTGGTAAGGCTTATATACAGAATAGCGAGTTTTTTGGCTAAGGTTAGGGTAGAAATGCCGGTCAAATCCCTTTCCAAAACTTTTGCTTTATTTTATCAGAAATTTCGTATAAAATGGAAGCATCAAAATCGAGGGCAGACAGGGGAGACCTATGAGCCGTTTAAAGAAGGTTCTCGAAACCGGGCGGGAAAGACTGGGGACCCATTACAAGAAAATTCTCCTCGGGGTAGCCATCTTCTTTGCGGTCTTCACCATCATCGGATTCCTTGTCCTCCCACCCATCGTGAAATCAATACTCACCAAGCAGCTCTCCCAGAATCTTCATCGTGAAGTGACAATCCAAAAGATCAAGATCAACCCATACGTACTTTCCCTGAGCGTCCAGGGGTTGATGATTAAAGACCGGGGAAGTTCAGAACCCTTTGTCTCTCTCGAAGAGTTCTACGTGAACCTCCAGAGTCTGTCTGTTCTCAAAGGAGCACTCATCCTCAAAGAGATAAGACTGAAACAACCCTATATTCGGATTCTTCGTCAATCCGAAACGTCATACAATTTCTCGGATCTCATGGAACCTAAGGAAGCCAAACCAGCAGAGCCAAAACTAAAAGAAAAATCAAAACCCTTCCTGTTCTCCCTGAACAATATCAGGATCGAGAATGGCAGCATCGATTTCTGGGACGGACCGAAACAGACGCAGCACAAGATACGAGAGCTGAATATTGGTGTCCCATTTGTGTCCAATGTCCCCTATGATATTCAAACGTTCGTCCAGCCGGCCTTCTCAGCCAAAATTAATGATACCCCGCACTCCTATCAGGGGAAAACAAAGCCATTTGCGGATTCCCTCGAAACGGTATTTGACATCAGCTTTAGCGACCTGAATATCCCTTACTACCTTGCTTACTCCCCCATGAAATTGAATTTCAAGATCCCAGCCGGATACCTGGACGCCAAAATAAAGATTGCCTTTGTTCAATCGAAGGACCGAAATCCTACCGCTACGGTCACAGGAGATGTTGCCCTCAAGACATTTGGGATTGATGATCTGAAGAACAATCCCATAGTAAGGCTTCCCCTGGTAGCGGTCTCTATTGCTCCGAGTCAGCCTATTGCCAAAGTCATACACCTCGCAAAGATTTCCATCCAGGAGCCCGAGCTGAATGTAGGGCGGACGGAGTCCGGGGCGATCACCCTGGAATCCCTCATCCCAAAAGAACCCGAGACCAAGCCCGTTCCCCGGAAAGATGCTCCTCAAACGAAAGAAACCCCCGTCCCTCTCTCTTTGGATATCGATGAGGTTCAACTGACAGGCGGAAAGATCACATTTACGGACCTCTCGAAGAAACCTTTCAAAACCATCCTCCATCCTGTCGAGTTAAAAGTGGACCATTTCAGCAATGGGAAGGAGAAGAAATCGAATTATGCGCTCCTCATAAAAACAGAGGCCAATGAGAGCGTTAAGGTCGAAGGGGATTTGACGATGGACCCTCTTCGCGCAGAAGGAGGAATCGAGATCAACTCCGTTCCTTTGAAGAAATATGCGCCCTACTATCGTGACAGCATTTTATTCGACCTTGAGGATGGCCGTCTCGATTTTTCAACCCGCTACAAATATGTAAAAGGCGAAAAAGAACCGGAGATCCTGATTTCAGGGCTGGCCACCGCAGTGCGTGCGTTGAGACTTAAGAAGCGAGACGAGAAGGAGGACTTCCTGAAAATTCCTCTCATCTCGGTAAAAAATACTTTGATCGATTTAACGCAGAAGAAATTTACCCTGGGCGAGTTCTTTACAGAGAAAGGCATGATCTCTATCAACCGCCTGAAAAACGGGGACATTGACTTGATGAAACTTCTCCCTGCCTCGCCAGCAAAGGAAGAATCGCCTGGTACGGCACAGATCAAACCGACACAGGCCAAAGCAAAGGAAGAAGAGAAACCGTGGGTCTTCACACTGGGTCGACTCGCGGTTGATCAATATGCGGTGAGAATCGATGATGCAGCACCCTCTCAACCCACGACCGTATTCCTTGACAAGATAAAAGTAAACGGGGAAAACATTTCGACATTAAAGAATGCTCTCGGGAAATTATCCCTCTCGTTGCTTCTCGATAAGACGGGAGCCCTTTCGACCAGAGCCACGGTCGGTATTGAGCCATTAAAGATGGAAGGTTCTTTTGAGCTGAAACAGATCTCTTTAAAACAGTATGCTCCTTACTACCGCGACAATATCCTGTTCGATTTCGAAGAGGGTGAACTCGACCTTGCAACCAACTACAAATACATGAAGAAAGAAAAGGACCAGGAAACGACCCTTTCAGGCTTGTCCGCTTCCTTAAGAGCATTGAGACTGAAAAAACGAGGCGAACAAGAAGAATTCCTGAATATCCCCGCCATTGCTGTTAGAAATACCAGCCTGGATCTTACAAAAAAGGAGGTCTCCATTGGAGAGTTTTTAACTCAACGGGGATCGATCCTTGTTAAACGGCTGAAAGACGGCAAATTGAACATTCAAACCCTCTTTCCGGCACCTCCAAAACAGGAAGGAAATGGGGAAAAAGTCACTCAGGCAGACAGGGCTGAGAAACCGGCTCAGGCAGGGGTGAAGGAGGCCGAAAAACCATGGCTTATCAAGGTGGGAAAGGTATCGGTCGATGAGTACAAGATGAAGGTGGAAGACCAGACGCCTGCAGAACCTGTCACTCTGGGGCTTGATGCCATTCGGCTCACAGCCGACAATCTCTCCACGGCGGAAGGACAAGCGGGCAGTGCTTCCCTTGGTTTTCGCCTCAATAACAAGGGCAACATTTCAATGTCCGGGCCGGTCGGGATCAACCCCATCTCTGCAAATCTGAAGATGAGCCTTGAGGACATCGAGCTAAAACCCGTCCAGCCTTATTTCACGGACAAGGTAAAGATTACCGTGACAGATGGAAGTTTCTCAACCGCAGGCGATCTCTCGGTAAAAGATCTGAAGGATAAAGGTTTCCAGATCACCTACAAGGGAAAATCCTCCTTGTCCAGCTTTTCATCGATTGACAAACTTAATGCGGAAGACTTCCTGAAGTGGGGCTCCCTGACCTTCGAGAACATGGATATAAGCTATAATCCGATGCGGGTGAACATCAATGGAATCGCCTTGGCTGATTTCTATGCCCGTGTCATCATGGGTCCCGGAGGGACGCTTAATCTCTCGGAAATCATGGTAAAGGATGAACCCAAAAAGGAGACCCCTCCTCCCGGGAGGGCGGAAGAGAAGGCAGCCACCACCCCGGAGGGAAAAGGACCTCCGAGCGAAAAAGAGCCTCCCAGGGATATCAAGATCGGTACGATCACCCTCCAGGGAGGGACTGTTGATTTTTCAGACCGGTCCGTCAAACCAGAATATGGGGCGAAACTTGTTGAAATCGGAGGGAGGGTCTCAGGACTTTCCTCGGAAGAAAATACCACGGCGGACCTGGATCTACGGGGAAAACTCGATGGGTCAGCACCCCTTGAGATCACCGGAAAAATCAATCCCCTGAAGGAGGATCTATTTGTTGATTTAAAAATAAGATTCAAAGATATGGATCTTAGCCCTGTCACCTCCTACGCAGGAAAATACGCAGGATACACTATCCAGAAGGGAAAGCTCTCCTTAGATTTGAATTACCAGATTAACAAGAAGAAGCTCGATTCTCAGAATATCATTTTCCTTGATCAGTTTACTTTCGGAGATAAGGTCGAGAGCCCCACTGCGACGAAGCTCCCCGTAAAACTGGCTATCGCTCTTCTCAAAAACAGGAAGGGAGAGATCAAACTGGATATTCCTGTGAAGGGGAGCCTCGACGACCCGAAATTCAGCATCGGGAAGATCATCCTTCAAATCATCCTCAATTTGATTGCCAAGGCCGTAACCTCACCGTTTTCCCTTCTCGGAGCCCTGTTCGGAGGCGGGGAGGAACTGAGCTATCTGGAGTTCGATTACGGGAGCGCAGTGGTTGTGGAATCGAACGCCAAGAAGCTCGATACCCTGGTCAAGGCTCTCTCTGATCGGCCCGGTTTGAAGCTCGATATCGAGGGCCATGCGGATGCTGAGAAGGATCGAGACGGGCTGATAAAATATTTCTTTGAAAAGAAACTGAAGGCCCAGAAGCTCAACGAGATCGTCAAAAAAGGGGCGCCTCCAATTCCTGTCGATGAAGTAAAAATCGAACCGCCGGAATATGCAAAATACCTGAAGATGGCCTATAAACAGGAAAAGTTTCCAAAGCCGACCTATATCCTTGGCATCGAAAAGGACCTGCCCGTTCCTGAAATGGAAAAATTGATGCTGACCCACATCGTGGTCGGCGAGGGAGAGCTGAGAACCCTCGCTTCTCAGCGGGCCACAAAAGTGAAGGAGGCGGTCCTGAAGTCAGGGCAGGTTGAATCGGAGCGGGTCTTCATTGTTGAACCGAAAACGCTTGCCCCTGAAAAGAAGGAGAAGCTGAAGGAGAGCCGTGTCGAACTGAAATTGAAATAACGTGACAAAGACGGGTACGGACGAGGTCCCCTCGTCCGTTGAAGATTTCATAGGGTGGACTCGACCCCGCGTTTCGCGGGGTCGAGTCCACCAACCCAAGGAGGGAACCATGCTAAAGGAATTCAAAGAATTTGCAATGCGCGGGAGCGTGATTGACATGGCTGTCGGTATCATCATTGGAGCTGCCTTTGGCGGTATCGTCACCTCGTTCGTCTCGGACATCATCATGCCGCCAATCGGTCTCATATTAGGGAATGTCGATTTCTCAAACTTCTACATCGTTTTGAAGCAAGGCGCAGTCCCCGGTCCCTACCCTTCTCTTGCGGAGGCCAAGAAGGCGGGTGCTGTTTCGTTTGGATATGGTCCGTTTATCAATACCGTCATTAACTTCCTGATCCTTGCCTTTGTCATCTTCCTTTTCATCCGCAGTATCAACAAACTTAGAAGGAAAGAAGAGGCACCGCCACCCGCACCAGCGACGAAGGAATGCAATTATTGTTTCTCTGCGATTCCCATTAAGGCGACGCGCTGTCCTCACTGCACGTCTGAACTGAAAGGAGCTTGACGAGGAAATGTAGGGTGGGCATTGCCCACCAGACGACGAGGGGGTCAAAATTGATGGTGGGCAGTGCCCACCCTACCTCTGTGAAATTACAGAATCAACTGATACCGAAAGAAGACGGAAAGGAAACTTTTCATGCTATCCCGTATTAAGGATTTTATGAACAGAGGCCTTTGGGAAATTCGACTCAACGATCTCCCACCCATCAAGGCTGTCCTGATTCGGTCTTTGAGAATCATTGTCCTGGCATCGCGAGGCTTTCTGAACGATGGCTGCCCAAAGAATGCATCGATGCTGACCTATTATTGTTTGCTTAACATCGTTCCTGTGTTCGCCGTGGTCTTCGGGGTTGCCAAAGGCTTCGGCCTGGAGAAACTCATCGAAAAGCAGATTCTCCAGATTGCAGAAAAGGCAAACTGGCAGGCCGACATCACCACTCAGCTCCTGACCTTTTCGAGTTCTCTCCTTGAACATGCGAAGGGCGGTTTAATCGCAGGCGTTGGGGTCGTCTTGCTGTTCTGGACGGTCATATCGATACTCGGAAAAATCGAAGAGACTTTTAACGGCATCTGGGAGGTAAAGAAATCGAGGACCTTGGTCCGAAAATTCAGCGACTACATCTCGATGCTCATCTTCGCTCCTGTTCTCTTTATCATTTCGAGCAGTCTCCCCGTCATTGTGGCAAGTCAGGTAAAGGTTATCGTTCAGAAAATCGCCCTCCTCGGAGCCTTCAGCTCGGTGATCTTCTTCTTGATCAGTTTCTTACCTTACGTTTCCATGTGGCTTCTCCTGACGATGATCTATCTTCTCATGCCGAATATGCGAATTCCTCTCCGGTCGGGCATCCTCGGAGGCATTGTCGCCGGAACGGTTTACCAGATCGTTCAGTGGATCTACATCAAGTTCCAGATCGGCGTGGCAAGCCAAGGCGCCATCTACGGAAGTTTTGCCGCCCTGCCCCTTTTCCTGACGTGGCTTCAACTGAGCTGGATGATCGTCCTTTTCGGAGCGGAAATCGCCAGCGCCGATGAACATTATGAAACCTTCGGATTTCAACCCGATTACACCCGGGTGAGCCCTGCCGTGAGAAAGAGATTGACCCTCCGGATCTTTCATCTTCTCATCAAGAGATTCTCAGAAGGCGAAACCCCTCTGACGGCCAGCGAGATTGCCTTTGCCGTAGAGATTCCGATCCGCCTGGTTCGGCACATTCTCGATGAAATGGGAGAGGTGGGGCTTGTGACTGAAACGGTGCGGGGCCTCAAGAACGAGGTGGCCTACCAGCCGGGCAGAACGATTGAAGACCTGACGGTCAAATACGTCCTCGACGCCCTTGAAAAGCGGGGGATTGCGGATATGCCGGCTCCCGATTCTGGGGAAGGGAAAAAGATCAGCGCCCTTTTGAAAGAAATCTCCGAAACAATCGAAACCTCCCCCGGCAACATCCGCCTCAAAGAAATTTGAGGTTTTCGTTCCATCTATTCTATGCAGATAGTTGGCGCAGGCCTTTAGCCTATGTCTTACCGTACTTGTAGGGACAGACCACCGTGTCTGCCCGTTTTAGTTTCGGCACGCAAGCATCTCAGCTCAAACTCATTCGCGAGTTTCTCTCCCTTAGTCCTGCGTCCTTCGTTGTTGACCACTCTCCACAATCCACCTTCCAATTTGATCCTCAGTATGATCTGAAAAAAACATTCCCATTCCACAAAAAATGTGCTATGAATGACTTGCCAATTCAAGCGGTAAGGCGTAACGTTCTGCGCTTGGTGATTTTCATTCCATTCTTGATCGGGAGGATTTCCATATGAAAAACTTCTTCGATGTTTATCGCCAGAGGACACCTGCTTCAGAAAAACTCTTCAAAAGGGCCAGGGAAGTGATGCCGGGAGGAATCTCTCACGGCATCCACTTCTTCCCGCCCTATCCTTTCTACGTCAAGGGAGCAAAAGGCTCAAAGGTCTGGGATGTGGACGGGAATGAATACGTTGATCTCTGGATGGGTCACTATACCCATATCCTGGGCCACCACCCCGAAGTCATTGTGGAAAGAGTCGAAAAGCAACTGAAAGAGGGGATTCACTGGGGGATTGTTTTCGAAAAGCAGATCGAATGGGCTGAGCTCATCCGGGAACTCATCCCCTGTGCAGAGATGGTTCGCTTTTGTTGCTCCGGGACAGAGTCAACCATGTATGCTGTCCGGATAGCGAGGGCTTATACAAAAAAGAATGTCCTCCTCAAGATTGCCGGAGGCTGGCACGGGGCTAATTCCGATCTTTCCGTGGGCATTAAGATGCCCTATGAAAGGCAGGACAGCCTTGGCCTTTTGCCTGAGCTTCAGCAGTATACCAAGGCCATCCCATACAATGATATCCCGGGAACCCTTGAGATCATTCACCAGAACAAGGACGACCTCGCTGCCATCATTCTCGAACCGGTCAGCGGCGAGGGGGGATTCATCCCCGCTACGCAGGAATACCTGAAGATGCTTCGTTCCGAAACGGAGCGCCTGGGCGCCCTCCTGATCTTCGATGAAGTCATTTCGGGTTTTCGTGTATCCCCAGGGGGAGCGCAGGCAAGGTTCGGTTTCACCCCCGATATGACCACTCTCGGAAAGATCGTGGGAGGAGGGTTGCCCGTAGGCGCAGTCGTCGGGAAAAGAGAAATTCTTGAGAGGACCTCACCGGAGATAAAAGGCAGCAAGTGGGAGAAGATCATGGTCGGCGGAGGGACTTTCTCGTCTCATCCTTTGACTGTGGCCGCAGGGCTGGCAACGCTCACTTACCTGAAGGAGCATGCCGCTGAGGTTTATCCCCTTTTCGAAGAGAAAGGGAAAAAGGTTCGCGAAGGGGTTCAACAAGCGCTGCAGCGCCATGGAATCGACGCCATCTGCACGGGAATTGGCTCCCTCTATCAAACCCATTTTCCGCTTAACCCCGGGGTTGTTCTCGATTCTCCTCACACGATCCACAAGCTCACCAACCTGGAAAAGAAGGAAGTCGAATTCCGTATCCGTATGATGACGAAAGGGGTTCACGTGATGCACGGAGGAGGTGCCCTTTCCCTCGCCCATTCTGACCGTGATATCGAGAGGATCATCGAAGCAACAGGCGAAGTGGCGAAAGAGATGGCAGAGGGAGGTTAGGAGAAGGGTTCAGGGTTCAGGGTTTTCTGATCTCTGACCTCTGACTTCTGATATCTGATCTCTTGTTGGGGGTTCAAGAGTTCAAGGTTCAGTGTTGAAGGGGGGTGGCATATGGAGCGCTGGTGGGCAAATGTTTTGGCGGGAACATTGTTCTTCTCACTGGTTCTGGGGGGAATGGCCATAGCGAAGGAGACCTCAAAAATTGGGGTCATTGTCGTTGATGTCCAGGGCGATTTCACCAAATTCAAAAGCGGGGCCATGGCCGTTGAAGGAACGGACGAAGCCTATGTTAAGGCCGTTCAAGACAGTACAAAGAAACTGAGGGGCGCAGGTTTTCCAATCTATGCAACTCAGGACTGGCATCCAGCCAACCATGCCTCTTTTTTTACGAGCCACAGAGGAATGAAGGCTTATGACCTGATCAAACTCCGGGGAAAGGACCAAATCCTCTGGCCGCCTCACTGCGTGCAAAAGACCCCTGGAGCGGAGATTCTGGTAGATAAGAGACTCATTAAGGCTGTCGTCAAAAAAGGACAAGATCCCCAGTTTGACAGCTATTCCGGCTTTCAGGATGAGGGCGGCAAAAAGACCGGGATGGACAAAATCCTCAAAAAGGATGGCATCACAAAGCTGGTGATTTACGGGATTGCCACCGATTATTGGGTCAGCGCAACAGCCCTTGATGCCGTGACGGCCGGGCTCAAAGTGGTCCTGATACAGAATCTCTGTCGGGGAGTTGCTCCAGATACCTCTCTAAAAGCAATTGAGGAGATGAAGGCAAAAGGAATTGTCGTCCTCGACAAAGTCGATTTAGAAAGGATCAAAAAAAACTAATCGAGTAACCTCCAATACAAGAACAGAAAATCAAATTCTCCAACAGGACCAGTTTTCAAGATGCCAATTCGCGAAGAAGTTTGAGGTCTGAAGGTCGGAGTTTCACAATGGTACCAGGAGAAGTTCTTCTTGTCGATCCCTGGGAGGACGGCTATGGATACAGAAAGAATTGGGGTCATTGTCGTTGATGTCCAGATGGATTTCACCAAATTCGGGAATGGGTCCCTGGCTGTCGAGGGGACGGACCAGGCTTATGTGAAGACCGTTGAGGAGAACACGAGAAAACTGAAGACTGCAGGGCTTCCGATCTATGCAACCCAGGATTGGCATCCAGCCAACCACATCTCCTTTTTTACAAACCACAGGGGCAAGAAGGCATTTGACGTGATCACGGTCCACAGAAAGGACCAGGTTCTCTGGCCTCCTCACTGCGTTCAGAAATCGCCGGGATCGGAGATTCTTCTGGACGTGAAGCTTTTTAGGGCGATTATCCAGAAAGGAACGGACCCGGAGTATGACAGTTACTCTGGCTTCCAGGATGACGGCGGTAAGAAGACCGAGATGGACCCCATCCTGAAGAAGGACAAGATCACAAAGGTAGTAGTCTATGGGCTTGCTACGGACTACTGCGTCAGGGCAACGGCCCTCGACGCAGTGGCGGCGGGCTATGGAGTGGTCCTCATCCGAAACCTTTGCCGCGGGGTAGCCCCGGATACCTCTCTAAAAGCAATTGAGGAGATGAAGGCAAAAGGAATTGTCATCCTTGAAGATATTGACTTAGAGCTTATCCGTAAGTAATGACTCATGCCCAGAGGGCACCCACGAACGATGAAAATCCCCTTTAATTTCCCTCTCCCGCCAGCGGGAGAGGGTGTGGGTGAGGGTGGGACATTGCGGGTTTCCCCCTCACCTCAATCCTCTCCCACGGAGGGGAGAGGAAGTATTTGAGGTTATTTTCTACATAATCTCGTTCGACTAAGTCCCTACACGGCGAGCCGCGGAGGCCGAACTCTTGTTACTACGGGGAGCATAATATTATAGTTTGCATTCGCCATAGCCAAACATGTAGGGCAGGCCTTCAGGCCTGCTTCTGCAAGGCTGAAGCCTTGCCCTACGAAATGCAATCTGTTTTATGCTCCGAGTAGTAATGTCGGCGGCCCACCGTGGCCGCCCTCTGCGTGCCTTTTTTCACGGACCCCGGTCATTTCACCTTATGTGAAGTCAGCTCTGCGGTTTGGTATGAACCCTGCCAGTAAGTTACGTTCTCAACCTCTCGCTTCATCCAGTTTTTGACGTCCGGTGAATACCAGAAGATAATCCACCCGTTATTATGAGAGGACAGATTCGTCTGTTTGTAGTGAATTTTGTACGCTTTGAAGGTCCCGGCTGCGGTGGAGACTTCTTCGATTCCCTCGACTTTAAAATCATGAATGTAAGTAACTTCGTTTTGGCTACGAGCAGGCGTCGAATAGGTTGTATCGGACCACGTCTTGCCAACAAAGATAGGAAAGTCAAAGAGTTTCCTCAGGACCCAAGTCGGTTTTGACTGTCTTCCGCTCTCATTAATCATTGATTTGAGATTCAAAGTCGTCGCATCATAGGCATAGAGTTCTTTACTGCCTTGTCTTTTTTCGATCAAAAGCCCTTCCTTGATCTCGACGATCTCACTCGTCCAGGTCCCTCCCGTCGCAGACTTGTATGCCCACTTGTCCCCCACATTCCAGACGGGAGCTTCGAGCTTCTCCTGTGTCCAGGCGACGGATGCCAGCATCAGAACAATCCATCCCAGCACGATCAGCTTTTTCATTTCATGTCCCTCCTATTCACAATTGGAACTACCACAATTTACGCCAAGAATTCGAAAAATGTCAAATGGAATGGACTCCTTCCAGTAACTGTTCAACATTAGGCGGCCTGGCGTAATCCCGCGAAACGAGGGACCGCCCTTACAAAAAACATCAAGAATCGCAATCTTCCTGTTTTGTGGGAGGCCGGCCTGCCTTGGGAAATTACGGAGCGACACGGACAAGAATGGCATGCTGGCCGGTATTACCTGCATGATCGGCGGCGAGGATCTGAAGCTTCACGTCGTTGTCTCCTTCCGGAAAAATCGTTCTCCCCTCGAAGAGACTTGGCTGACCGGCATAGGTCAAGGAGAATCTCTCTGTGATCTGACCTCCTCGAACCCGCTGCCCCCAAACTTCCAGCCTATTCGCGTCCCAGAGACCTCCGGGAATGATGGGACATCCTCAGAGCATTTTTACCTCAGCCCTGATAAGCACCTCCCCGGCCTTCTTAACGGGCGTTTTGGGATCAGGCGAAAGGACGTTGACAATTAAACCGTTCAGCTCGATGATAATCCCCTCTCCCAGGATGTGCTTTCCTGGAATGAGGGTGATCGTTTTTGAACCTCTCTGGATGGACTGAGGATAAGCGAGAGGAGCCTCTGTATAAATCTCTACCTGTGTCGGTTGGCATAGAGGAATCTCGGCCTGGAAGAAAGCGGCATCAGGAGTGCCGTAGACAATCTCTCCTCTTCGATGAGGCTCAACCATAATCCGGTTTGTGTCCCCTGTCCCTCCCTCCTGTTTGCCCTGTGCAAGAATCTCTCCGGTCTCAATGTTCTTTATCCGGACGAAAGCGCCTCCGACGCCCGATCCAATCACCTTTGCATCGCGGGAGACGACACGAACAATTATCTTTGTGGGAACTTCTTCAGCGGAAGAAGTCAACGGAAACAAAACGGAAATCCCTGCGAACAGAATAAAAAAGAATAGAAGAGGCTTAGCCATGATCATTCCTCCGCCGAAGCCTGCAACTTGACTCTACGTACGACTTCATCATTTGTCCTTAGTTGATAATTGTTGATTGCTAATTGACCATTGATCATTCATCTTTTTTCCTGCCTCTTGTATCAGTAGTACCGTTTCTCCTCGGTGTGGTCCTCGGCGAGGTCGATGCCCCATTCGCGGAAGATCTTCGAAACAGCCCGCTCGCCGCTCTCGATGCAATTCGGGACGCCAACCCCTCTATAGCTTCCGCCGGCAAGGGCAAGCCCGGGAATCCGGGCGCTACGGTCTTCCATCAGCTCAACACGCCCGAGATGCCCGAGTGTGTACTGCGGCATGCCGCGGTACCACCGGTAGACCCTTGAGAAGAGCGGCTTTGCAAAGGGGTTGAGACCTAAGATCTCATGAAACTCGCTGAGTACGGTCTTCACGAGCTCTTCATCCGAACGGCTCACAATTTCCTGGTTGTGGGGACCTCCAACGAAACCTCGAAGCAATACTTTTCTCGTTGGCGCGCGACCCGGCCATTTGGTGGAAGAGTAGGTCGCTGCCATGAGCGCACGGCGCTCTACCATGGGGCACAGGACTCCGAAGGCATTCAGATCGAACCCCACCTCACCTTCGTTAAAGGCAATCGAAACTGTAGCCGAGGAAGAGGTCTGTATCTTGGCCAGGGCATCTGCAATTGCTTCGTCATGAGGCCGGATGAGGGGCTCCGCAGCCCAGGACTCGGTAGCCAAAATCAATGCGTCTCCGGCGATAGAAGAACCATCGGAGAACGAGGCACCCCATTTTCCATCGGAGGTACGATGGAGCGAGGAGACGGCTGCGCCCGTGCGGATCCTCTCGCGACCTGCTGCGTCGGCCATGTGGTCCGTGAGCTGCTGCATTCCCTTAGTAAACGATGTGAAGAAGGTGCGAGGCTTTTGACCCGGCTTCGGCGGGTATTTGCGCCGCATCTCCTCGACCTTGCGCCGGACCGCGATGAAGGCCTTCAGGAGGGATCCGTAGTTCTGCTCCATCTCAAGGAGGCGGGGAAAGGTCGCAGCAAGGGACATCTGTCTCGGGTCGGATGCATGCACGCCACCGACGAGCGGTTCGGCCAAGCGATCGAGACATTCGCGACCCATGCGGCGTACCACAAAGCTTTCGAGGGTCTCATCGTTTAGCTCACCTGCTACAATCTTCTTCTGTGGAATAAAGAGATCCATGCCCATCCGGATCTTGCCGGGCCACGAAAACAGGCCCGTCGTGGCAAAAGGCACAAACTTCGTGGGCGCAAACATCATGACGCCATCGGGCATTTGATGAAGCTTACCGCGAGACAGGATCCAGGTGCGCCTTCGGGAGTCGTCGGTGGGCAGCTCGTCGTCGAATATCCCCGCGAGCTTCGCAATGCGGTGACAGGCTGGTTTTTCGGTCAGGAAACAGTCCGGGCCGCCGTCCACGATAAACTTGCTCTCGTCCGAAGGATCCCACACGGTCTCCGTCATGATTTTACCGCCGAGGCGCGGGTCCTTTTCGAGGAGGGTGAATTCGACATCATGGCCCTCCGATGCGGCACGGGCGATTTTGTAAGCAGCGCCGAGTCCGGTAACGCCGCCACCAATGATGATGATCTTTTTCATGTTTCTCCTTAAGCCCGGATAGTTCGAAGTCATGAGTTCAATGTTCGGAGTGTTTCCTCTAAAATCTCCGAACTTCTAACTCCGAACTCCCAAGTATCTCTCCATCTGCTCTTCCACAGCGATTAACAGAACCGGCTGAAGCCTCCACTCCAATAAGCCTCTCCACTATCTTCTCATTTCTTCTTCAACAGCAATGGCCAATGCTTCGATAAAACGTTCCGAGGTATTGAGGGAACGGGTCCGTTTCAACACCATTCCCAGAGATTCGGCCTTCTGCCTGAAAACGATATCAATATCGTAAAGGATCTCGATATGATCACAGACAAATCCGATCGGGACCAGAAGCACCTCTCTTATCCTTTGAGAGGCGAGGTCTTCCAGGACCTTCTCAACATCGGGACCAATCCACTCGTAGGGTCCGGCTCCTTTGCTTTGAAAAGCGATGTGCCAGTTTGGACGTTCGACCCTTGAAATCACCCCTTTGACGCTTGCTTCCATATCCTGAACATAGGGATCATTTTGAATCAACGATTGAGGAAGGCTGTGGGCCGTGAAAACGAGATGGACCTTCTCCCTCGCCTCCGGGTCGAAGTCATCCAAACCCTCCCGGACTTTTTCGATGATCGCATCAAGAAAGAATGGACTGGTATGCCACCCTTCCACAAATGAGACTTTCAGGGGAGTATCGAGACCCCGGCTGACCCGATTCAGTTCCTCCATGTAAGCTCCTGTGCTTCCACGGGATCTGAAAGGGGCCATGGGAAGAGCAACAATCTCCCGGATCCCATCCCGAACGATTTCATTTACGGTTTCTTCAATCAACGGGTGACTGTAGCGCATTCCCACGTAGGATTTGAAGTCATATCCTCTCGCATTGAGCTTCTCCGTAAGTCTTTTCGCCTGTTCTCGGGTGATTTCGGGGAGAGGAGAAAATCCTCCGATCAGACGATATCGGTCCTTTACCCTTTCCAGTTGCTCGGGAGAAGGTTTACGGCCCCTGAAGAGACGGGTGAGGAGAAATTCAACCTCGTCCAAAGACCGTGGACCTCCAAACGCCAGTATCAAGAGGGCTTTGACCTCGCTTTTCATTCCGCAATCCGCATTCCGCATTCCGCAATCGGTGTCATCTCCTGCTATACCGATGGACCGCCTCGATCAGGCAGCCGACGTGATCGACAGGTGTGTTCGGAAGAATTCCATGACCGAGGTTGAAGATATGTCCTGGCCTGCCTTTCGCACTATCAAGAATCCTCTTCGCCTCCTTTTCGATCAATTCAGGCGGAGCGAAGAGGACTACAGGATCGAGATTCCCCTGAATGGCCACATCATATCCGATACGAGTCCATGCCTCACCCAGATCCACGCGCCAATCGACACCGATCACATCTCCTCCTGCCCGCTTCATAAGCTCCAGCAGCGTTGAAGACATCGTGGCAAAGTGGATAAGAGGAACGCTCTTATCCACGCCTTCGATCACCTTCTTTGAATGGGGGAGAACATACTCCTCATAATCACTCGGGCTTAAGCAGCCTACCCACGAGTCAAAAATTTGAAGTGCCTGAGCGCCGGAGCGAATCTGAGCATTGAGATACCGGATCAATATCTCCGAGAGCTTGTCCATCAGGCGATCCCACATCAAACGGTTCTCGTACATCATTCCTTTGGTCAAGGTGTAGTTCGTTGAATGTCCCCCTTCAATGACATAGCTCGCAAGGGTAAAAGGAGCACCTGAAAACCCGATCAAAGGGATCTTCCCTTCCAACTCTCGCCTGACCATTCGGATCGCTTCCATGAGGAAAGGAAGGTCTTCGTCCGGTTCGATAATCCGAAGCTTGTCAACCTGCCCCATCTCCCGGACAGGTTGATGAAAGACAGGGCCTTCGTTCTTCGTAAATTCAAACTCCACACCCATCGGCTCGAGGGGGAGCAGAATATCGGCAAAGATGATGGCAGCATCTATCTTGAATTGTTCAACGGGAAGGAGGGTCACCTTCGCCGCCAGCTCAGGGGTCTTGCACATTTCAAGAAAAGAGTATTTCTTTCGAAGGGCCCGGTATTCTTTCTGATACCGGCCCGCCTGTCGCATCAGCCAGATGGGTGTGTATTCCGTGGGCTGCCTCCGGCAGGCCCTGAGAAATGGGTACTGATCCTCGGTTTTCATCATGCTCAATTCCCCTCAGTTAGGATCCTCTCTCGTCATTGTTGCTTTTTCCAATCCCTTAATAATTGCACCAGCAGCCTTACTCCGACGCCGGTTCCACCGCTTGGAACATAGGGCTTTGCTTTCTCAATGTTCGCTGGACCCGCAATGTCAAGATGGACCCAGGGGACCCTCCCTATGAATTTGCTCAAAAAAATACCTCCGATGATGGCACCTGCCGATCGGGTCCCCACATTCCTGAAGTCGGCACAGTCGCTTTTCAAATATTCGAAATACTCGTCCCAGAGAGGAAGCCTCCAGACCTTCTCTCCTGTCTTCGCGGAGGCTTCCTCGATCCGTTTCAAAAGGGATTCATCATTGCCGAAAAGGCCTGTCACATAATCTCCGAGGGCAACCACACAGGCCCCGGTGAGGGTGGCAAGGTCGATGATCGCCTTCGGCCCATAGCGAAGGCTATAGTTCAACGCATCGCAGAGAATGAGCCTTCCTTCCGCATCGGTGCTGATCACTTCGACAGTCTGACCCGAAAGGGTCTTCAGGATGTCCCCGGGCTTATAAGCCTTCCCGCTGGGAAGATTCTCTGTTGCCGGGATGATACCAACGAGATGAAGGGGGATCTCAAGCTTCGAGGCTACCTCCATCGTGGAAAGGACCGCAGCAGCACCGGACATATCATCTTTCATCCGCTCCATCTTCTCAGAAGGTTTGATCGAGATCCCGCCGCTGTCAAACGTGATGCCCTTTCCCACGAGAGCGATTGTGTCGAATTCCTTTCCTTTGTTATATTCCAGGACGATAAACTTACCGGGCTCCTGACTCCCTTTGGCCACAGCGACAAAAGCGCCCATCCCCATGGCTTCGGCTTCGCCTACCTCAAAGACCTGGATCTCCATGCCATGTTCTTTTGCGATGGACTGAGCCTTTTCGGCCATTGCCGTCGGAGTCACATAGTTACTCGGACCATTCACCAGATCCCTCGCCGTGCAGACGGACTCAGAAACGATTCTGCCCGTCCTGGCTCCCCCTTGTATCGAGCGTGCATCTTCATCCGTCCTGCCAAGAAGAACAACCTCCTTGATCTCTTTGATCTTATCCCGGTCAAGGGTCTTAAATTCATTGAACTCGTAAAGTCCAAGGATCAGTCCTGTTACAAAGGCTTCTGCCAATTCCTCGCCGGTGAACCCCACAACCTCCCTTACCGGAAAGGCAAATTCCCTGATCCCGAAATCCCGAATGAACTGCCCGGCCTTGGACGAAGCCCCACGCCACCTTTCGAGATCAAACTCCTCTTTCTTACCCAGGCCGGTCAGCAATACCCTCTTGGCAGGCAAAGACTCATGAGTGTGAAGGAGCCGGCATTGGAAGAGCTCTCCCGTAAAATCTCCCTGTTTCACCAGAGAGGACAAAAAACAGTGCCAGGCCAAATCCACATTCTGGATAGCGCCTTCTAACCCCTCTTCGGACTCAAATGGGAATAGAAGAAGGAGTTCACAGGGGTATTTTTCAGCTCTTCCTTGCTTAACCCGAATATCCATAGCAATCTCCTCTGGGTTCCTCAGCGGACGAACGGCCGTTCGCCCCTACACACCAAATCCCAAATCACAGATCTCAAATGCCGAATAAATTTCAAGCACCAACTCCAAATAACCGGGGCAATCCGACCCCAAATCTTCGATATCAGGCGTAGATTCTTACAAACTGAAGTCTCAGAGTTTATCTCTAACGTTTTCAAAAGAACTTCTTGTCATGCTGAACTTGGTTCAGCATCTCGGCCTGTCCCTTGAGTGAGATCCTGAAACGAGTTCAGGATGACACATCCAAGAAACATCAAATATGCTTACTTAGATTTCCAATCTTCCAATCTTCAATCTGCGATCTGAAATCTGCAATTGGTCTTCGTTATTCTCTTTCTTTCAGTCTGGATAGCGTAATGGATTGGCTGCGTTCAGACGTGCAGAACTCTTTCACTTTCTTAATAAGAGCGGGAGGCCAGTTATTCCGGCTGATCACCCTGGCAAGCATCCAGGGGTTCAAGTCCGAAACATCCATCCATTTTCCCGCCTTCTTCACCAATTCATCCAGTGTCCTTCGCCTGGGATCTCCTTTTAAAGGATACTTTTCCTTTACCTCCACCTTGATCCGGGCGACATGATCACTTCCAAAAATCGCTCCCAATCCTTCCTTCTGTGCAAATGCATAGAGAGCTTCTTCGATCCTGGCCAGTTCTAAATCAATCTCCTCCGTGAGGGCTCTCTTCTTTTCACTCAATTCGGCATACCGGTTTACCAGTGCGACGCCCTCTTCACGGAGATATTCATTGGGTGGCAGACTCTCCACGGCAATCCGATGCTTCCGCCTCGGACAGAGGCCCTGATAATCACACCAGGCGCAGAGTGGCCCCTCCTTCGGGAGGAAGTTCAGGTCCGTTTCGATCTTCTGGATGAGATCCATAGTTTTCTGGCAGATCTCGTTGAGCTTGTCCGGAGTTCTTGAAGATCGAAGCTCCATATCAAAAGAGAGGTAATGCCAGATCAGCCTCACCTCCTCAACATTCTCCAATTTCTTCCTCGCCCCCATCTGATAAAAGGCGAGTTGTCGATCGGAATGGATTTCCTCCTGGGTGGGGAGTTTCCCGGCTGTCTTGTAGTCGTGGATTTCAAGAATCGAATGATCGACGATGGCCAGGCGATCGACATAGCCATGGATCCAGTAACCCTTTTCTTCGTCAAGAGGAAAGGTGATATAGTCCTCAAGTCCAACCGTTCTCCCTTGATCGAAGGGATAGTATCGTTTATAGTAGTCGGAAATACACTTCTCCCCCTTCCGACGATAATCCTCGGCGGTATATTCCTTCCTCGTAATTTGAACCATTTCGTTCCAGTTCTTTTCCCATTCCTGATTGTAGAATTCGAGGACTTCTTCCTGAGAATTGAGTTTATTCACTCTCATCAGATCCCGGTAGAGTCTCTCCAGGGCATCGTGGACCCTCGAACCCATGAAAGCCTCAATCCCCTCGGTTTTCGCCTCAATCTTGTCGATATAAGATAGTTTATACTGGTGGGGACAGGTCTCATAGGTTGAAAGCTGAGAATGAGAGTAGGTCGGCATCCTTCACCTCCTTCTTGTCGAATTTATTTCAGGGTTGGGTAAGTCAATCATTTAAATTTAACAAGAAAAAACCCTTATGTCAAAAGCAGATCTTCACGTTTCACGCAGATTTCCACGTTTTCCCCTTGAAAAATTGATCCCAGATGTGGTTAGATAGATCTTGATAAAAGGCGGATTGTGGAGGGGGTGTGGATGAGTAAGGTTCCCAGGACGAAACCAGGTGCAGAGCTAAAGAAACTACAGAAAGTTGTGGTCGGGTGCCGGAAATGCCTTAGGCTGGTTGCCTACCTTCAGGAGGTCGCACAGCATAAAACAAGAAGGTTCCGGGAGTGGGACTACTGGGCGAAACCCCTTCCCAGCTTCGGAGATCCGGAAGCCCGGCTTCTCATCGTAGGCCTTGCTCCCGCGGCTCATGGCGGAAATCGGACAGGCCGGATGTTTACAGGAGACCGAAGTGGAGAATGGCTCTTTGGAGCCCTTCATGAGTTCGGATTCGCAAATCTTCCCAACTCCGAACGCCGAGACGATGCCTTTGCTCTCGATGATTGCTGCATTACGGCAACGATCCGTTGTGCTCCACCCGAGAATAAACCTCTGCCTGAAGAGATTGAGAACTGCCGGCCCTACTTCCTGAAGGAGCTTGATCTTCTTAGAACCGTCAGAGTCATCCTTCCCCTCGGTCAAATCGCTTTCACGCAGACACTGAAAGCGCTGCGGTTAAAGGGAATGGACATCCCAGCTTTGCTCTTCGGACATGGCAAGATTTATCCTCTTTCGGGCGGAAAGACTCTGATCACGACTTACCATCCGAGCCAGCAGAATACCCAGACTGGCAAACTGACCAGACCCATGTTTCACCAGATTTTTGAATTGGTGAAAGAAAAACTCCGGAGTGATTAGTTCGGAGTTCGGAAGCGGGAAAAATCGGGCGGCACTCTGCTCTTCTGTCAACGCGGTTCAGAATGGCAATAAGAGATGCCTGTGAAACCATCGGTCTTAACTCCGAACTAACAACTCCGAACACCGAACTGTTGATACCGAACTCATGACTCCAAACTCCGAACCCGATTCCGAGGCTGTTCAAATCCCCATTGAAGACTGGATTGACCTTCATACCTTCTCTCCGAAGGAGATGTCGTCTCTATTAGAGGAATACCTCCTGGAATGTCAGAAGAAAGGATTCACCAGGGTCCGCATCATCCACGGAAAAGGAAAAGGAGTCCAGCGGGCGATTGTTCACTCCCTCCTGAAGAAGAACCCACTCGTCGAATCGTTTGAAATGGCTTCACTTGAAGCCGGTTCCTGGGGTGCTACCATCGCCTACCTGAAAAAAACCGAACCCGAGGAAACGGCCTGATGAGAAGTTAGGCCTGTTAGTCCGGCAGGCGAGATGGAGATTGAAGGCAACGCCACCCCCTCCTGCGTATCCCCTCAGAAAGTGTGAAAAAATTGATTTTCACGGCTCTGGGACCGGAAGGACCGGTGGATTCCCGAAGCTTTAGAATGCACGCATTGTCGAAGGGGCTCGATTCCAGAAAAAAGATTCCAAGCGTAAATAGTGGAGTTTCAGCTGAGCTCATGAGGCGACCAAAATCACCAGGAAAAGCGAGGAGATACCTTGACAAAAGTGTTTTCAACTTGCAATCGAGGAGCCTTTGGGATATCCTATCTTTACGAAAGGGGGTGAACTCTATGGTGATTTCTGCTTATGTCTTTATTGAGTGTACGGCAGGGGCTGCCAGGGAGGTGGTCAAGGAGGTCTCCAGGATACAGGGCGTAAAGCTCGCTAATTCCACGACGGGTCCGTATGATGTAATCGCTCTTGTGGAGGCTCCGGATATCAACGTCCTTGGCGACGTCATCGTCAGCAAGATCCAGGGGCTGCCCGGGGTATTGAGAACCCAGACGAACGTTGTTGTTGATTAGGATGATGAGGACTGCTGGATTTATTGAGGAGTGATTTCAGATCTCTTGGGGAGTTGATAAAGACGCCATTCTCAGTTAGATAAGTTTTATGCCTCGTCCGTGACATGGTCCAGAAGAAGTGGTCCTTCCGGGGCAGCAATTTTTCCTTCGTAGGGTCGGCGACCCCGTCGACCGGTCCGGCAGGCGGGGTCGCCTGCCCTACGTTTAATCTCAAACCACAAAGGATCGACATTTTTTGTCAATATGAACTCGTTAAAGTTCTAAAAACATTCAAAGGGTAGAGGAGGAAAGCACATTATGGGGAGTGTGGTCAAGAAACGGCGGAAGAAGATGCGGAAACATAAACATAAGAAGCAGTTGGACCGGGATCGTCATAAGAAGAAATAATGGGCTTCGCCTGGCGGTACAAGATCCATATCATCCTTTTTGCTTTGACATTTGCCTCCACATGGTTCACCGGCGTTGAACAGACGGGTAAGTGGCTCAGCGGGGGGCTAAGTTACTCCATCCCGATTATGATGATCCTTCTGGGACATGAGATGGCCCACTATCTCATGTCCCGAAGGTATGGGATAAGGGCGACCTTGCCTTTTTTTTTACCGTTTCCCCTGTCTCCCTTCGGCACGCTGGGTGCAATCATCCGGATGGAGAGCGCCATCCCCTCCCGAAAAGCCCTTTTTGATGTGGGAGTGGCCGGCCCTCTGACGAGTTTCATTCTGAGTGTTCCCGCTATTCTGATCGGCCTGAAGCTCTCTGAAACCGTTCCCCTATCCCAGCTTAGGCCCGGAGGCTATCAACTGGGAATTCCTTTGCTCTTCCCCCTCATTCAGGGTCTGGTGATAGGCAGGATTCCGGAAGGCTATCAACGGATTCTCCATCCCATTGGCTTTGCCGGATGGGCAGGCCTCTTTGTCACGGCCCTTAATCTCCTTCCAGTAGGGCAGCTCGACGGAGGCCATGTAGCCTATGCCCTTTTCGGCAGGAGGAGCCGGCTCATTTTCCTCATTGCCATCGCCTTGATGGCCTTCATCACGATCTTCTACTACCCGGGATGGATTCTTCTCCTCATTCTGTTTATCATCTTCGGCTTACGGCACCCGGCACCCCTCGATGACGGAACTCCTCTCGATGGGAAAAGGAAACTACTTGGGGGGATTATGTTCCTGATCCTTTTGCTCTCTTTTACCCCCGCACCCCTCCCGGAAGTCGCCGACGAATTCAGGCAGCTCTTCCACTGGTTCTAAGTTCAGGGATCAGGGATTTGGAATCTGGGATTGCGGTTTTTCCAATCGCCGAGTCAGAGATTTAGCAGGGTAGTGGGAACGATTGAGTTGCCGAAATAGACATCCATTCGTTTCGTACCGTTGGAGAGAGGGGAATACCGTAGGGTGGGAGGAACTCTTCCTCTATCTTGACAGGAAAGAATAACCCATTTATATTGTGGCTACGATTATAGCTACAAGGAGAAGAGTGATGAGATTTGCGAATGTCAGGGAACTCAAGAACAAAACTTCAGAGATTTTGAAAGTGGCCGAAAAGGAGGATGTTGTTGTAACCTCCCGGGGGAAACCGACGGCCATTATCAAAGGCATCTCAGAGGACGACTTTGAAGACTACTTGCTTGAAAATAATCCCAAGTTTCTGGCTGCCTTGGAGAAAGCAAGAGAGGAATATTTGGAACTTGGCGGTATAGGAATCGATGGATATCTGAAGAAAAGAAAGTCAAGGCATGCATAAGTTCGAGATCGAACTCTCACCGGCAGCTTCAAGGGACTTGGATGATTTGGAAATGGGAATCGTTACAAAGGTCCTTTCAGATTTAACGATCCTTGAAGAGAACCCTTTCCCGAGGGGAAAATTGATCAAGAAGATTAAAGGTAAAAAGGCCACCTTTTACAGACTGAGGATTGATAAGTTCCGGGTGTTCTTTGAAATTCGGCCCAGGAAAATCGTGGTTCTTAGAATTATCAGCAAAAAGGAAGCCGATCAATATATCAGAAAGCTTTAGCGCCGCTCACCCAACCTTTCATGGAGTTTTACGGGGGACTCCATGTCAACTCAAGACGTAAGAGAGAACTCACTGCTATCCTCAGTGCAGATGCGAAGGGCTACAGTCGCCTCATCTCCCCATCGCCCTATCTCCCTTTTTTCTTATCGCTGTGGCACCGTTCCAGGATTCCCTCGAGGGGCAAAGTGTTGAGGACGTCCCGGGCTTCCAGCCAGCCCCTTCTGGCAACTGCCACTCCTAAGCTCATCATCCACATTTGATCTAACCGATGCATGTCGGTCCCAATCGACAGCCGGATTCCCATCTCCTTGGCCTTTCGGGAATAGACGTCATTCAAGTCGAGCCGTTCGAAGTAGGCATTGATCTCCAGGGCCTTGCCGAAACGGCTGACAGATTCCATCACCTCGTCCATCTCTATTTCGTAAGGGTCCCTTGAGCCCAGAAGTCTTCCTGAGGGATGGGCGAGAATGTGAACATAAGGATTCTCCAGGGCCCGAACGATCCTCTTCGTCATCGTCCCCTTGTCCTGCTTGAACCCGCTGTGAATGGAAGCAACGACAATGTCCAGTTTCTCCAGAACCTTTTCTGGAAGGTCCAACTTCCCATCAGCAAGGATATCGACCTCTGTCCCCTTGAGGATTCGAAAGGTTTTAAGCTCCTCATTGATCCGATCGATCTCCTCACTCTGTTTTGTGAGCCTCGATTCATCGAGGCCGTGGGCGATCTTCAGGGATTTTGAGTGGTCACAAATGGCCACATATTCGTATCCCCTCTTCTGGGCCGCCCCGGCAATCTCTTCGATGGGCGATGTGCCGTCGCTCCAGTTCGAATGGACATGAAGGTCTCCCTTGATTTCAGACTCGTTGATCAGTGCGGGAAGGCGACCTTCCCAGGCGGCATCAATCTCCCCCCTGTCTTCGCGAAGCTCTGGATCAATCCATTCTAACCCCAGTGAGGCATAGACATCCCTTTTATGGAGCAAGGTTGTTCTGTTCCGTGACGAAGATAGTCTTTCAGGCAGATATGGAAATTCCCCACAACGTCCTTTTTGCTATTGATGATAAAGATACGATGCCGGACATGAAAGAGTTCTTCGATCAACCTTTCCACCGGGTAGAGTGCCCTCGATTCTCTACCATAGCGTCTCCCCAATTCTTCCTCAAACATCACCACCAGTTTGTCCTTCATCCTCAACTGAGTATCATTAAAAAGAATGGCAAGATCCGGCAGGAGGTCATCAAGGCGGGAGAAGAAGGTGGAGATTTCACTGATCTCGATTCCTTTGGGAGGAGAGGACTTCACCTCAACATAGACAAGCCTGTTGTTCCAGGCAGTAATGACATCGTAGTCTCCGCCGGAGGCGGTTTCCTTCACGCTGACCCCATAGAGGGCAGGAGAGGCGAATTCCCTCTTAAACATCTCAGCGATGAACCACTCCAGGGTCGGCCCGAAGCTGTATATGGGAGAGACGCAGGGGCGGTACCTTTCCATTCCATCCTTTACGATCACTCCCATCTCGGTGAGGAGGTTACAATACTCCCGCACCACCTTTGGCGAGCAGTAATGGGTAAGGTCCTCCACGCGAAACCCGTCCTGATATTTGACCATATCTCTCAGAACGAGGCGAAAGGAATATCGTTTCATCATTTCGTAGAAATGGGCCCGGTGGAAGGGCGGGAGATCGGAAGGGAAGAAGAGCCGGTCGGTCGGGTTCTTCCGAAAGATCCGAAGGCCCCTCATCTTCAACAGCCTCTCGATAGGGGAAGGGTCTTCGAGGGAGAAGGTCTTAAGGGCCTGGACTTGTCTGGAGAGTTTCCGAACCTTCCGCTTCAGGGATTGGATTTCCCGCAGGAGCTCTTCTCCTTGCATCGCTCAGCCTTCAGAAAAACTGTTTCACCGCAGAGCCGCAGAGATCGCAGAGGAGACATACTCAAGGATTGGAACAATGGATTATGGGAATGATGGAATTATGGGAAACCCAAAAAGGAAAACTTTGGAATGATTTGATTTTTTCCTCCTTTGATCTTTGCCTTTCCCCATTATTCCAATGTTCCATTATTCCATTATTCCAGTCGGCTCGCTCTGCGCCTCGGCGGTGAATCTACTATGTTTCAAAACCCACGGTAAAGACCTAATCCTTTTGCCAACTGAACAGCTTCAAGATACTCTTTGTGGCTGATCCTCCGTCCGATTTCAGGATATTCATGGGCCCGATATTCGGGGTGATATTGATCCATGATATTCACGTAGGAGTCAAGAGAGAGTTCATTGGCGATGAATTCGAACACTTCCCTGGACGAGGCTACTCCTTCAGGCATTACCAGGTGCCGGATAAGGAGGCCTCTTTCAGCGATCCCCTTCGAGTTGACGGTGAGGTCCCCTACCTGGCGATGCATCTCTTTCAAGACCTCTTCCAGAACCGATGGATAGTCCGGCGCGTTACAGAGCTTCAGGGAGTATTTATCGTCCATCAATTTGGCATCGGGCATATAGATGTCCACGATTCCGTCGAGAAGCCGAATAACCTCGATCGATTCATAACCCGAGCAGTTATAAACAATTGGGATACGAAGACCCATCGGAATGGCTTCGGCCAGGGAAGCAACGATCTGGGGGACATAATGGGTAGGGGTAACGAAATTAATGTTGTGACAGCCCAGTTTCTGAAGCTTCAAGATCGCTCGCGCCATATCGGAAGGGGTAACATGATCGCCCGCCCCCTGGTGGCTGATGTCGTAGTTCTGGCAGAAGACACAACGAAGGTTGCAGTGGGTTAGGAAGATCGTCCCTGAACCGTGATGCCCAACCAGAGGGGCTTCCTCTCCGAAATGGGGGAAGGCGCTTGAAACCGTAAGGTCGGCACCGGCTTTGCAGTATCCGATTTCTCCGTTCAGCCGATCAACCCGGCACTTCCTCGGGCAGAGGCGGCATTCCCGGAGAAACTCCTTGAGGGACTCAACTCTCTTGCTGAATTCTCCGCTCTGATAAAGAGGGATGTAGGAGGGAACAAAGACCATTTGCGCAGATCTCCGCGAAAATCTCGACAGATTATTATACATTAATTCGTCGGGGTGGGCACCCCCGGAGAACAAGGTTTGGGCAAGGGCGGGTAATGACGAGGCGTAGCCTCTTAAAGACGCAGTCTGCTTCGTCTCTAAGAGGCTCACCGGAGAATGATTCTTTCCTTATTCTGGGTTTAAAGGTTTTCGTAAGTAGTGAGGATTTTTTGGTAAAAAAGGAGAGGAACTTTCCTTTTCCGATCTACGAGGGCTTTCACTTTGGTGGGACCGTGGTTATAGGCCTCAAGGCCAAGCCCCACATCCTTGAAATCGGAGATGAGCTGGGTGAGGTAATGGATTCCCATCCTGATATTGAGAAAAGGGTTGAAAAGAGTTCTGTCTCCGTTCCATTCAATGTCGAGGTCTTTGGCCAGGGACTCGGCCGTATAAGGCATAATCTGCATTAACCCCTTAGCCCCCCTCTCTGAAACCGACCAGTTCTGGAACGAACTCTCATTGGCGATCACGGCCATGATAAACTTCGGATCGTAATCGTACCGGATGGCCTCCTCATAGATCACCTCTGCGAGTTCCTCTTTTGTGACGACCGCGAGTCCCGTCGGATACTTCTCCAGGACCTCGATGATCTCCCGGATGGCCTCTTGTTTCTTCTGAAGTCCGGGATCAAGGAATCCCATCAATCCCGATATGCCCGACAACTCCAGCCCCTCCTGACCGATCCTCTCGATTTTGTCGCTGACAATCTGAATGCCAGGAGAAACAAAGGGGAGATGAGAGAGAAGGAAGAAGAGAAAAAGGATGAAGAGGACCTTGTGGAGATTACGGGGGAGTAAGGACCCTTTCCATTGTACGCGAATGCTGTGGGGGGGATGGTCGGACCTCAATACAAGTTCGGCTGTCTCCATAGTGAACCCTCCTTGTGAAAATATTTCACATCCTAATATATGGAAGTCGGTTTGTCAAGGGGAGGGGTGGGAGCATCTTTCAAGAATTTGACAGCCAGGGCAGAGAGGGTTGTCAGGACTCCCAGCCAAAAGATCCCTACCTGGAAACTGAAACGGTCAGCAACTAAGCCAAGGATAAATGGAGCCCCCCCGGTTCCCAGAACCACCCCGAGTGCAAGGGTCATCCCAAGAACCGCAGATCTTTCGGAGAAAGGGGTCAATTTTGAAATGGCAGCGAGCCCTGCTGGAAAGAAAGCGAGGGAGAAGGTTGCCTGGAGAATAAGGGAGATCAGAATTTGAGTCAGATTTGAAGAAAGGGCCAACAGGACCGTGCTCAGTCCGGTTGTCAAGATCGACCACTTGAGCATCCTCCTGTATCCATAGCGATCGGTCAAGAACCCGGTAAGGATGGAAACAGAAATCCCGCCCACACGGGATACCCCAAAAAGCGTATTGGCAAGGGCAAAGTCCATTCCCCGTTCCTTTATCAGGTATAGGGGGAGGATTGAATAGACCCCAAGATTGGAAGCCGCCGAGACCATCCATAGAAGGGCCATGATCCAGGTTCCTCTCCTCCTGAAAAGATCGATGTAGCGGACCCCTTGCCTCGAGTGGTCTTGCAGGGGCTCTCTGGAGACCTTCCAGAAAAAAATGGGAAAAACCAAACAGGGCAACCCTAAAAAAAGGAGAAGCCTCCTCCAGGGAAGAAGCTGAAGCCCAAGGGTGATAAGAATAGGCGCAGAAAAGATGGAAAGGCTCGCTGCCGAATCATGTATGCCTATGGCCTTGCCCCAATGTCGTTGATCATAGGTCTCCGTGATGATTGAGAGAATGGATGGCATATACGTTCCGGAAGCGAAACCGAGGGTGAGGAAAAGCGCATGGAGCACAAGATAGCTTTCTGCCCATTGGAAGCAGAGAAGGACAAGGCCCATCCCCACAAACCCGAGAACCACGACCCTCTTATAGCCCCAGGACGAAACGAACCTCCCTGCGACGACCAGGGCAAGGGCGTAACCCACCCCGTAGGAGGTAAAGAGTCCTCCCACCGCGCCATGGGAAATGGAGAGGTTATCTTCGATCAGAGGGAGTAGTGGAGAAAAGGTTGTCCGAGTCGAAAAATTGAGGAACCAGAGGCACCAGAAGATCAAAAGAGGCAGAAGCTTCATCTACTTGACTCGTTTCAGGCCGGGGCGTGGTGGTCCCTGTTCTCGCCTCGGCCGAGGCTGCTCCTCTTTCGTCCCTTTTTTTCTTTTCAGCACGTTCTCATTAAACAAGGCATTCTTCATGCTGACGGCGTTGATGATGCAGTAGACAATCACCGCCTTTTCCCAATCCCGTGTGCCATCAAAGTGCTCGATCCTCTGCCGGTACTTTTCCCTTAAAGTGGAGAGGGAGGCTTCATCAAAGGAGAGAATCTGCTCGGCCAACCTCTCGAGAGCCTTTTCCATGGACACCTCTCAAATCAGAACTTCAAACCTCAAAATCCAAGCCTCAAACGGGATCTCTAAATAGGTCTCTCCCAAGAAGAGTAACTTATAATCCCTCATCTGTCAGACCGTGAGATAACCCTTTTGAAGAAAGAAGCTTCCGGCAGTATGCCTCTTGGCTTGCCAACACATAAAAAGCAACCCCATTAAGTTCTGTTCCTCATGTAAAACTAATCCAGTAGTAGGGTTCGAGGGCAATCGCATAATCAATCCCTTCTTCAGAAAGAATTGTCTCTACAGCCTCCGCCTTTCTAATCGACGAAGCAATGAATATTCTGGAAATGCTTTTTTCAGAGAATTCCTCTATTTCGATTTGTCCCATATCATTATATATATGCCGTCTCCGTGCTGATGTCCGCATCCCTCAGGAGACGTTCAATTGAACATCCCGCGACTGGGGCACAGACACGAACCACTGACACCTCATTACGGCGCAAACTTCGTGATCTGGTGGGGTGCATCAAAGGTCTCGTGGAGGGCCCTCATGGCGTCTTCCGCTTGATTCGCCTGTATCAGGCAGGAACAACTTGATATGGAAGTGCTGATCGCCAGGACATTGATCCCCACCGCCCCGAGGGCGCTGAACATCAGGCCGGAGATCATCGGTCTTTCCCTGAAATGGGGACCGAAGACGCTGATGACGACCACATCGGGATGATAAGAAATCCCTCTCGCTTCCACAAGGGATTTAACCCCCTCCAGCACCCCGAGGGCTGTCTCAAGATACTTCTGGTCGATGCAGAAGGTCATGTTGCCGTAGCCTTCAATATCGAAGGTATCGACGACGAATTCGATGTTGATGTTCTGTCTTCCCATGGCGTGAAGAATCGTTCCAGGCACGTCCGGCCTGTCCGGCAGGGAAAGAATGCTCACCGTGGCCATGCCCGCGTTTTTCATGATGCCGCCCACCTTGATCTTCGTTCCATTCACCATCTATCTTACTCCCAGATCCTTCGGTCATCGATCTTCTTTGCCCGATCCGGTATTCCGCCTTTTTGAACAAAGACGATCTCTCCCCGCACCCTGAGAACCTCTTTCACCTCTCCGTCCACCCTTCCCTTCAGCCCGGTCCTGTCAGCGACCTCTTCCCTCAGTTCGAGATAGATCGTTATTTCGTCCCGATAATCCTTCCTGGTCACAACCAACTGGTAGTTCGCAATTCCGGGAAATTTGGCCATCACTTCATCCACCTGCCAGGGATGGATAAAGATCCCCTGGACCTTGGTCACCTGATCGGTTCTCCCCAGAATCTTTCCCAGCCGGGGCGAGGTCCGGCCGCAGGGGCAGGGACCTTCGACTAAGTAGGAGAGATCTCCCGTGGCAAAGCGGACAAGAGGGAAAACCCTGCTAAACGGGGTTGCTACGATCTCTCCTGTCGCACCGGTCTCAAGCTGCCGGCCCGTATCCGTATCGACGATCTCGACGATGACGTCCTCGGGAATGTGCATGCCGTTCTTCTCCGGACATTCGTACCCTAAGCAGCCCACGTCGACGGTACCATAGGTCTGTCGAATCTGGATCTTAAGTCTGGTCTCAAGCTTCTGGCGCAGCGATTCCGGAAACATCTCGGCAGCCACAAAGGCAGCCCGGAGGGAAGTGTCCTTTTTCAAATCGAGGCCCATCCCTTCCGCAGCTTCGACCACGGCCATGAGGAAACTCGGAGTCCCCATGAAAGCGGATGCATGAAGCTGACGGATGAGATTGATCTGCATCGGGATGTTTCCAGGACCGATGGGCACCACCGTTACCCCGAGCATCCGGAGGGAATCATCGAGCATGAAGGCAAAAGGAGTAAGGTGATAGTTAAACGTGTTCAGGACGATATCGCCTTTCCTGATTCCGCAGGCAACGAGGGCCTGAGCCCATCGACTGTCCTCGTAATCCCACTCGCCCGGTTCGAAAACCGGTCCGGGGGAGATATAAATTCGTCTCAGCCCCTCAGCCGGGACAACTTCATAACCACCGAAGGGTGGGGTTTCCTTCTGGCTGGATACCAGGTCCGGTTTCTTTGTGATCGGCAATTTCTCCAGGTCTTTGAATTCCTTGATTTCGTCCGGGGTTATTCTCGCTCCGTCCAGTATGGATTGGATTCTCTTTGAACGGCAATAGGCATAATTGAGAGTCTCGGAGAGCCTTTTCTTCAGATAGACTCCCCGCTCATCCTTCGACATCCTCTCTTTCTGTTCGTCGTAGTAACCAGAAGTTCGGTCAGCCATGTTGTCTCCTCATACAATGCAATTGTTCACCGCTGAGACGCAAAGAGCGCAAAGGGTGAGTTGTTTTTTGCTTTCCGCTGAGACGGGGAAAAGCAAAAAAACTTATCCTCTGCGTCCCCTGCGTCTCGGCAGTGAGATTAGAATCTAATTTTTTCCATTATAGGATGAATACCGGATCCACATCAATATCGAGGCTCACTCCCTGGGCTTTTGCCTTCTCTTCCAATTGGGCCTTCAGTTCCCGGGCGAATTGATGAAGGGACTTGGAATTCTTTCCCTTTGCGAGCATCTGCCAGCGAAACTTACCCCTCATCCTGGCAAAGGGAGCAACACTCGGTCCCAGGAGCTCTAGGCTCTTTCCAAAACCCTTCTTCAGCAGGGACTTCCCGATCCCTTCCATCTCCTCCGCAATGCTCTTCGTCTTTTTTTCACTGTTTCCGGCCAGTCGGAAATTGACGAGCCTGGCAACGGGAGGATACTCCAGGGCTTTTCTGAATTGGATCTCTTCCTGATAAAACCCGATGAAGTCATGATGCTTCGCCTTCTGGACGGCATAATGATCGGGATTAAAAGTCTGAATCACCACTTCTCCAAGCGCCTCCCCTCTTCCCGCCCGTCCTGCCACCTGGGTAAGAAGCTGGAAAGTCCTCTCGCTCGAACGAAAGTCAGGGAAATGAAGAGACGTATCGGCGGAAATGACTCCTACAAAAGTGATATTGGGATAGTCATGTCCTTTTACGATCATCTGGGTCCCCACAAGGATTTCGATCTCCCCGGATTCGAGCTTCTTCAGAATCTGCTGATGAGAGCGTCTTCGCGAGGTCGTATCCCGATCCATCCTTCCCACCTCAGCGCCGGGATAGAGCACCCGGATCTCCTGTTCCAGGCGTTCCGTCCCGATCCCCATCCCATGGAGTCGATGGCCCTGGCAGTTGGGACAGTCTCCTGGCGCAGGAATTTGGTAATCGCAATAGTGGCATTGGAGCGATCGATCCCGGAGGTGATGGGTGAGGGTGACACTGCAGTTAGGACATTTGTAAGTAAAGCCACACTCCGGGCAGAGAATGAAATTGGCAAACCCCCTGCGATTGAGAAAGAGGAGGCTCTGCTTCTTCTCTGCGATATTCCTCTGCAGGGCTATCTTCAGCCGCTCCGAGAGGAGTCCTTCCTCCTTTTTCATGTCGACCACTTCGACCTGAGGCAGGGGTTTCCCCTCGACCCTTTCGGGTAATGTGAGGAGGCGAAATTTCCCTTTCTCTGCATTGTAGAAGGATTCCAGGGAGGGAGTAGCCGAACCGAGAAGGAGTGTTGCTTCATCCTGTTTGGCCCGGACCACAGCCACATCCCTGGCATGGTACTTCAATTTGTCCTCCTGTTTGTAAGAAGGCTCGTGCTCCTCATCAACGATGATAATGCCCAGTTTCTTGAAGGGAGCGAAGATGGCGGACCGGGCGCCGAGGGCGATCCCTATCTCGCCCCTCAAAACCTTTTTCCACTGGTCATATCGCTCTCCTCTGCCGAGGCCGCTGTGAAGAAGAGCAAGATTTTCCCCAAAGCGGTCTCTGAACCGTGAGAGGAGCTGAGGGGTGAGGGATATCTCCGGCACGAGAACAATGGCCTCCCTGCCACGGGTCAGGACTTCTTCGATCGCTCGGAGGTAAATCTCCGTCTTTCCGCTCCCGGTCACCCCGTGGATCAGAAAAGGAGCATATCGGTTCGACCGGATTCCTCTCAAGATCTCAGAAAGTATTCCCTGTTGATCCGGAGAAAGCTTGGGCTTGGGATAGGGTTTGAGCTCCGGCTGGCAGGAGAGGTCACGACAGACCTCCCGGTTCGATATGGAAACGAGCCCGGAGGACTCAAGCCATTGGACCGGTTTGGATGGACATTTGAATCTTTTGCAAAGCTCCGGATAAGAAACCCTTTCTTTTTCCTCCACCCACTTGAGGATCTCCCGCCTCTTTTTTGAAAGACCTTTGGGAAGTTCGCCTCCCCGGTATCCCACGACTCTCTCAAGCTTCGGCTTGACTTCTTTTCCTCTTGTTCCGGAGTCCATCTTAAGAAGGTCTTGGCGCCTCCAGGCAAAGACCTGCGCCCTCGATACCTCTCCAGGGAAAAGCTTCAAGATCCTGTTCAGGGGGACCTTCTTCGATGCATCGATCGCCTTGAAGACCTTTTCCTGAACCGGGTCGAGGGTGCCTCGATTGAGCCATTCCGTACCTTTTGATGTGAGACTCAAGAACCATTCACTCTTGAGGTGAAGCCCTGGGGGGAGTCCGGTCTTGATTACCTCACCCAGGGGATAAAGGTAGTAATCCGAGATCCAGCGGTAAAGTCGGAGCATCTGGGGATCAATCAGCGGGGCCTCATCAAGAAGGTCTTCGACCTCCCTCAATTTCTCTTCCAGACCTTCTGGTGCATGGTCCAGGAGGTCAATCGTAAATCCGATGACCTTCCTTCCCTTAAACGGTACGAGGATCCTCATCCCGGCATCAAGATGCTCCTTCATCTTCTCGGGAATCCTGTAATGGAACGTCTTTGAAAGCGGAAGCCCTATGGCGACTTCAACGATTTCTTTCATCTCCCCCAAATTACCCCCTTTGACGGAGTTTGTCAAATCTACCTTCCGTCGATTTTCTTTTCCAATCCCTCAATTTGTGGTCCGAAGGGTCGGCCACCGCGCCGACCCATAGAGAAGAGGAGGGTGGGCACTGCCACCCTCCTTCCCAAAATAGTGCTTGTTCTTTTCTCTCCTGATTAGTATAATCACGATTAGACTAATCAGGATTATACAGTGCGGAGGAGCAATTTGAAGTTTGCCAACAGAGACGAGGAAACGAATCACCTTCAGGGGCTCTACCATGAAACACCTTTCCAGTTTGTCGTCATCTATGGTAGGCGGAGAGTGGGAAAAACCCGGCTTGTGCAGGAGTTTATCAAGGGCAAGCCCGCGATCTACTTCCTCGCCGACAGCGTATCTGAGTCGGAACAGCTCAAGAATCTTGGGAAGGAGGTCGGTGAGTTCTTCAGGGATACGATCTTAATGGAGACAGGGTTCAAGGATTGGTATCAGTTCTTCAGATACCTGAAGGAAAGGGCGACGGACAGATTGGTCCTGGTCATCGATGAGTTTCCCTATCTTGTGAATGCGAACCCTGCAATATCCTCCATCTTCCAGAAGGGGATCGATACCTATTTGAATGATAGCAGCCTCTTTCTTGTTTTGATGGGCTCAAGTATCGGTATGATGGAGAAAGAGGTTCTATTCTACAAGGCTCCCCTCTATGGCAGAAGAACAGCATCCCTTGAAATCAAAGAGATGGCGTTTGATTCATTAAAGATTTTTTTCCCGGCGGCAGATCTGAGCCGGCGGATGGAAATATACTCTGTCATGGGTACCATACCCGCCTATATTGAAAAACTAAATCCATCCGCCAGCATTTATCAAAATATCCTCTCCTTAATCCTAAATAAAGGATCATTCCTGTTTAACGAGGTAGAATTCTTGCTGAGAGAGGAGTTACGAGAGCCAAGGAACTATTTTGTCATTCTCCGGTCTATTGCCCAAGGAAAGAGGAAGCTTTCGGAAATTATCAATGACACCGGTTTTGAGAAATCCCATCTTTCCCGCTACCTTGATATCTTGAGAAGCATACGGCTTATTGAGAAAGAAATCCCTGTGACGGAGAAATATCCAGAAAAAAGCAGAAGGGGGCTTTATCGACTGCACGATCGATTTTTTGCTTTCTGGTTTAAGTATGTTTTCCCAAACAGAAGCAGGCTTGAGATCGGAAAGACAGAATATGTGTTAGGTAGAATACGGGACTCCTTTGACCAGCATGTATCAACAGTTTACGAGGACTTCTCCAAAGAATTCTGCCTGCGCCTGATGAAGGAAGGCAGAATGCATTTCACAACCATCGGTAAATGGTGGCTGAAAAATGAAGAGATTGATCTCGTCGCCTTGGACGATGAGGACAAGACCATCTACTTTGCCGAGTGCAAGTGGAGTAATAGGAAAGTGGGAGAGGATATTTTTGCCGAATTGCTACGGAAGTCGAACCTTGTTGATTGGAATCGAGGAAAGAGGAAAGAACAGTTCCTTCTCTTCAGCAAAGGCGGATTTACGGAGTCCATGACAAAACTCGCAAAGCAAAAGGGTATCATCCTGGTTGAAGGAGAACGGCTTCTCTCATGAAAAATGCCCTCGCCCAACTATCCGATCTCGTTGAACGATTCGATCGTAACATCGAGGCCTATCGGAACCCTGCTTACAAAGAGGCCCAGCTCCGGACGGAGTTTATCGACCCCTTCTTCGAAGCTCTGGGCTGGGATGTGAGCAATAAGGCGGGCAATGCCGAGCAATACAAGGACGTCATCCTTGAGGATGCCATTAAGGTCGGTGGCGCAACAAAGGCACCTGACTACTGCTTCCGTATAGGCGGCGTCAGGAAGTTCTTCCTCGAAACGAAGAAGCCCTCTATTGACATCAGGGATCAGATCGAACCAGCTTACCAGTTGAGGCGTTACGCATGGAGCGCCAAGCTTCCTCTCTCGATCCTCACGGACTTCGAAGAGATGGCGGTCTATGACTGCCGGCTCCGTCCTAAGCCGACGGACAAGCCGAGCGTGGGCCGGGTAAGGTTATACACATACAAGCAATATCTCGACTCGTTCAACGAGATCTACAACCTTTTTTCAAAAGAGGCGATTTTAAAAGGGGCCTTTGACAAATTTGCAGAATCGGACAGACAAAAGCGGGGAACGGCGGAGGTTGATGCGGAATTTCTGAAAGAGATCGAATCCTGGAGGGATGCCCTGGCAAAAGATATTGCTTTGAGAAACCCGAAACTTTCGGTTCGGGAACTCAACTTTGCTGTCCAGCTTACCATTGACCGCATTATCTTTCTCAGGATGTGCGAGGATCGGGGAATCGAACCCTACGGCCAGATTCAGTCTCTCTTCAATGGCACAAACATTTACCACCGGCTTCTTCAGGTCTTCTACCGGGCCGACGAGAAGTACAATTCCGGCCTTTTCGACTTTAAGGCAGAACGTCTCACACCGGAACTGTTCATTGATGACAGGCCTCTGAAGGACATCTTCAAGAACCTTTACTACCCGGAGTCTCCCTACGAGTTCTCCGTCCTGGGTGCGGACATCCTGGGAAGTGTCTACGAACAATTTCTCGGCAAGATCATCCGCCTCACTGAAGGTCACCGGGCAAGGGTTGAGGAGAAACCCGAAGTCAGAAAGGCCGGAGGCGTCTATTACACGCCGACCTATATCGTCGACTACATTGTAAAGAACACCATCGGAAACATCATAGGGACGGTTCCGCAGGATAGGTCCGTAGGGGCAGCCCCCCGTGGCTACCCGTTAGAAACGACCCACCGTGGTCGCCCTGTAGGGGTGGACCTGCGTGTCCGCCCGGATGGGAAACCCCCAGAGACCGTAGGGGCGCCCCCCCGTGGTCGCCCCCCGGGGTTAACACCCCAACAAATCTCAAAAATCCACATCCTCGACCCGGCCTGTGGCTCAGGTTCTTTTCTTCTTGGGGCTTACCAGTATCTCCTGGATTATCACCTCGCCTGGTACCAGAAGGATGGCGTCCAAAAACATACGAAGGAGATCTATCAGGGCGCAGGCGGTCGAGGTGACGAAACTGAGTCTTCTTCTCAAGGTCCTCGAAGGCGAAAACCAGGACACCCTCGAACGCCAGATGAAGCTCTTCAGAGAAAGAGCACTCCCGGACCTCAGCAGGAATATAAAATGTGGAAACTCCCTGATCGGCCCCGATTTCTACCGGGGCAAACAGATGGACCTCCTCGACCAGGAAGAAACGTATCGCATCAACCCCTTCGACTGGGAAAAAGAATTCCGTGAAATCATGAAACAAGGCGGCTTCGACGCCGTAATCGGCAATCCACCGTATATCCGTATCCAGACGATGAAGGAATGGGCTCCCGTGGAAGTGGAACTCTACAAACAGCATTATGCTTCCGCCAGCAAGGGGAACTATGACATATATGTTGTCTTTGTGGAGCGTGGTCTCCGCCTCCTGAACAAGCGAGGACGTCTGGGATTCATCTTGCCACACAAGTTCTTCAATGCTCAATACGGCGGACCTCTGCGGAGTGTTCTGGCAGAGGGCAAGCATCTGGCCGAGGTTGTCCATTTCGGCGACCAGCAGATATTTGCAGGAGCAACGAATTACACCTGCCTGCTGTTCCTCGAGAAAGGTGGAGCCAAGGAATGCCATTTCACCAGGGTCAATGATCTCATTGCTTGGCGCGCCATCGGAGAAGCTGTTGACGGTAGTATCTCTGCCAGTAAGATTACCGGAATGGAGTGGAACTTCGCCGTCGGGAGAAGTGCCGTTCTATTTAACAAACTGAGCAATTGGCCAATGAAGTTGGGCGAGGTGGCAGATCGGATTTTTCAAGGATTGGTTACTGGCGCTGATCAGGTTTTCATTCTGTCGGATCACGGTAAGGGGAAGTATTTCTCGGAAGCAACACAACACCTTTACCCGATTGAACCAGCCCTGATGCATCCGCTCTGCAAAGGCTCTGTTAATATTAGACGTTATCATGTAAGCGAACTGAGTAAATCCATTCTCTTCCCCTACAAGTATGTCCAGGGAAAGGCCGAATTGTTATCTCCCAAAGAATTGGCAGAAAAATCCCCCCATGCATGGGAATACTTGCAGCATAACCGGTTCATTCTCGAGTCAAGGGAACGAGGAAAATGGAAACACAATAAATGGTATGCGTTCGGACGATCGCAGAATTTGAGTGAAATGGAACAGAAGAAGATATTGACGCCTAGCGTCAGTTTCCTACTTATCAGAGGTTTAGACAACAGATTGGTCAGCGGGGGGGAGTATTTTCGAGGGTTGGAGCTAAGTGAGCACGTGTGGGACGATGTATACACTGAGGGTGGATGAAGGGGACCCGGGATTATCGATGGGCGTGACGATACACGTCAAGGATTCGACACAACTTATCCTGGAGGGGTGACCGCTCAGATAAGACATACTGAGCACGGAGACGGCCGCGGCCTGAGTCTGTGCCAGGAGCATGTAGGTTGACGATCTCGGTGATCGCCGACAGTTGTTTGTAGAGAGTGGGGATGGTGAGGTGAATGTCTGCGTGTGCGACTTTTCGCTGAAGCAAGGAACTGAGCATCAGGGCCAGGATGCAGTAGAAGGTATGGACCCGGAGTTTCTGATCGGTCCAATGAAAGGCGGGCGAGAAGCTGACCCAATGGGGGTCTTTCATTTGTTTGAATGCGTTTTCGATGCAGGATTGGGCGCGGCTACCGAGGATGATTTCCTCCGTGGTCCAGTTGTGGTTGTCGGTACAGAGAATGCGTTTGCCGAGGCGGGTGCGTTTGAGGTTTTCAAAGGAGGAGGCATCGATCCAAGAGGAAAAGTCCAGTCGGCCGCCTGGGCTAAAAATTTCGGTTTTAAGGATCTCGGTGGTGTATTGGCCTGAGGTAATGGCGTCGAGCCGTTTTTTCAGGGACTCTCTGCTATAGCCTTTGCCCCTGGCCTTGGGTTGTTGGCTCTGAAGAAGCTTTTGACGGAGTTCTCGAAGAGCGGCCCGTTTTTTCCGTAAGGCAACGTTGATACCGGCAATCTGACCGGCCAGGAGCTTCTCGCTGCGGGTGATGACGATGGTGCGATGTTGCCCCCAAACCTCTTTGGTGGTTCTGTAACCGTGGATCCCTTTGAGCCGGGGTTCGGCAAAGGGGCGAAACTTGCGCAGGGGGACCTGGAGTAAGTCCTTATGATGGGTAAGGGTCAATGAGGTGATGAAGTGGTAACCGCTTTGGTCCACTTGAAGCAGGTTATTCGCTGAGGTGTTTCCACCATCAAAGACCAGGGTAATGTGCTCACAGTCTTTGGTGAATTGGCGATAACGGTTGATCAGGTTTTCGGTAACGCTTCCAAACATGGAGGCATCGTTCTGGTTCCCAGGGTAGAGATGGGAAAACAGAGGCACATGGAAATCGGTGCTGACCAAAAGGGCGAGACCGAGGATACGAAGGTCCATGCGTTTGCTTTTGGCGTGGCCCCGCTGGGCCAGTTCGGATTCAGTCTGGGTGTCGATAAAGGTTTCGAAATTGGTGGCATCAAACAGCAAGGTTCGCAGATCGACCCTGAAGTGCTCGATCAATCGTTGGACAAGATTCTCTTCGATCCTGGCGATGGTGGGGGCATCCAAGTAAGACATGTGATCCCAAAAGCGCTGGCTGGCCAAAAGGCCCTTGGAGACAGGCAAGAGCCGATGAAGGACCGTTTCTCGATACCACCCGTAGAAGGAAGCCTTACTGGTGGCCCCTACGCAGCGGTTGAGCGCTGCAAGGAGCATATACTGGCCACAGGAGAGTCCTTGCTCCCGCTTTGGCACATGCCGGTCGATGGTGAGGACAACGTCCAGTTCTTCAGCAATATTCCACAAGGCTGCCAGTGCACCGAATTGGAAAACCTTTGCCTTCAGCGGTTTAGTGGGTTCTTGCTGCAAGCGGCGCAACAGCGCTTCTGCGGTTCCCAGGTGCATGAGGACGACCGGTCGGGGTTTCCCGTTGATTCGCCTCGATTCGACGATCTGCCAGTAGGTGTGACCACGGGAGACTTTCTTCTGGATGGTGGCCATGATAATCAGTGTATACAAATCGCCATCATTTGTCAAGGAAAATCTTTTCATCGGTCCTTCGTTCCTTACCGAGGGAGAAGAGTGGAGGACACTCTGAAGACGAATACATTAGGATTGGTGTACAGACAGGTTGATATTCTTGAGCAAGGGCGGGTAACAGATGTTGAGGAACAAACGCAGGGATAATGACGTATAATTCAGTGTATACTTTTAAAGCTCCGGCTGAGTGTCACGAGAACCAACTCTATCAATGTTTCTATCGATTTTGCACAAGATTCATGAGAAATAAGTAGGAAGGTCACGCTAGCATTGCAAAGTCTGCCTCGTACACTCTTGACTCAAGTGATTTCTACTATTTCGTGGGCAGCGGCGGTGGAGGTGGGGGAGGCTACGGAATCACTTTGAATCCGCCTGAAGCATTGGCTTACGAATACATTTTAGGTCTGTTGAATTCCAGATTGCTTGACGTTTTTCTGAAGTCATATAGTAGCCCATTCAGCGGCGGGTATTATGCTTATAATCGCCAATATATCGAACAGCTTCCTATTCGCACTATTAACTTTTCCGATCCTATTGACAAAGCCCACCATGCCCAGATCGTAAAGCTGGTCGAGGTTATGTTATCCCTCCACAAGCAGTTGGCCGCGGCAAAGACCCCCGACGAAAAGACGCGGTTGCAGCGTCAGATTGAAGCCACCGACCATGAGATCGACCAGTTGGTTTATGAGATGTACGGATTAACCGAGGAAGAGATCAAAATCGTCGAAGAGAGAACGTAGGGGCGGATCTCAAACCCGTCCCCACACAAAATAGCAAAGCGCTTCTGTGACAATTTCATGCCCAAGATAAATGAAGTGGGTATTGAATAAACGAGAAATATGATATCATGATTAGTACAAAGGGAGGTTATTTCGATGAAACAATATAAAGTTATTGTCGAGAAACATCCTGAAGGCTATGTAGCCTATCCTTTGGGCATTAAAGGCATTGTCGTGGGACAGGGGGATACCTATGAAGAGGCTCTTGCAGATGTGAAATCTGCAATTCGCTTCCATATCGAGACCTTTGGTGAAGAGGTTCTTGATTTTCATTGACTTTCCCGGCCAGAAACTTTAACATTTAAACATCCTCCGCGGGACACAGGATCTTACTCATGAATACCGATTTCGAGAAAGAAGTTGAAAGTATTACCTCTCAAATTATTGAAAAATACAAACCCGACAGGATCATTCTCTTTGGGAGTGCAGCCCGGGGAAAGATCAGCGTAGATAGTGACTTGGATTTGCTGATCATCAAAGCAGATACCCCTGAATATGGTGCGGATAGGATCAGGGAATTAAGCAAAATGATTGACCGTAACATTCCCGTCGATCTACTCATCTACCGGCCTGAAGAATTCGAAAAGAGACTTGAAATGGGTGACCCTTTCCTGAGAGCCATACTCAAAGAAGGGAAAGTTCTCTATGGTTGACTTTGAAATCGTCCGCGAGTGGCTTGTCAAGGCGGATGAAGATTTCGAATTTGCCCGGATTAATCTCGAAGAGGGAAAACCATTCTTCGCCCAAATCTGTTTCCATTTTCAGCAAGCGGCTGAGAAATACTTCAAATCGTACATTATTGCTCATGATCTTGAATTCCGGAAAATCCATGATCTCCCCTTACTCCTGAGAATATGCATATCAAACGACCCCTCTTTTGACCAACTTCGAGAAGATTGTGAATATTTGACCACTTTTTATGTGGATACTCGGTACCCTGTTCATTGGCCCACAAATTTCTCCCATCGGGAGACACGCAAGGCTCTTGAGTCTGCTTCCCGTATTCGGTCCCTTGTTAGGAGCAAATTAGGCTTACCATAGGGATCGAAGAGGAGCAAAGCGTGATGAAGAAAACACAGTATTTTGATTATCAAAGGGTGGCTAAAGAAACGAAGGTTCCTTCAACTGTCCTTCAGAAAATAGAACAGGAAGTGAAGAAGGATTTTCCTTCCGACAGGATGATGTACGAATTGCATGTCTTGAGGGCAGTGAGGAGCAAATATTGGCAAAAGGACGTTAGCGAAAAGTGAAGGTTTCACGGTTGAATGAAAATCACAGGAGATTGGATTTCCCGGTTTTTAATGGCCTTAAAGGTTAGCTCTGTCTGAGTCACAAGGGAACAGGAGGAATTCAGCAGATCTTCGATCCTGGCAATTTTTGCTGATCTCGATCTTAATTTCTCGATCTCTGGCCTTGCCATAGCACATTTTTCCTCAATCACCTTGGCCTTGTATAGAATTCTGATGAGCCTGTCTGAGGGAGGTGAAATCTTTTCCTTGTCATTCTCCCATCGCGAAACGGTTACTTTATTTACTCCCAGAATCGCGGCAAGCTCTTTCGCCTTCATTCTCATCTCTTTCCGAAGGAAAACCAATTCCTTCCCCGAGAGAGCGGATGTTTTGCTGATCAGCCTCTGTGCCAAGTCGCTGTGCAGCCCTTTGACATTCGTAATAACCGGCGACACCTCCCGGCATTTGGGGCACCGGTAGGCAGGAATCCTTTTGAGGATAACGTTGTCAAGGCCAGACTCCCGATATGGATAATCTGTTCTAATTCTCTTCATCACTACCTTGCAGTCAAAACAGAGCATTTTTGAACCCCCTTTCAATAACCAGTTATGAACGTCAACATTTCGTCCTGGGTCGATATGGCCACTTTCAGGGTTAGTCGATCACCTTCGATGTCTTTGCCAACCATGAAATAGTTGTATTCTCTTTCATCCTCATTCCATTCGGGCCTTCTTTCTATTGTGCCAGTTTCGATCACGTTAAAGATATCTGCCATGCTGATGTCTCTCTCAGCCATTCGCCTTCTAAAATGGCCCGAATACGTTATCCCCCCTGTGTTCAAATACTCCCTGGCAGCCGCCAAAACCTCTTTGTCTGTAAGCGGTTTCGGTCTCTTCGAATTAAGAGGCATCCTGCTCGCGTCCAATGAAAAGTTAACAAATTGTTAACTTCATGTTACGACGTTTTCAAACTCCTGTCAAGGGAGAACTCGTTTGTCGGGTTCCAGTGCTATTTTAGGGTGGTCCCTGTCCACCTTAATTCTGCTTGTTCGAAAATCGAAGGATATGGTATCATGATAGAGTACAAAGGGAGGTTATTTCGATGCGACAAAGCCACTTTGACGATCTTACGGTCAGCAGGAAATAGGTTCCCGGGGGGCGTCGGTGTTGATATCACACGCGTCGTGGACAAGAGAAAGGGAGGCAACAGATGAAGTGGATAACCCGTGAAAGGGTGAAGGTGGACCGCGTGGCATGCCCGTGGCTCATCAAGAAGTTTGTGGACAAAGAGGCCGTGTTTTACTTCGTCCCGGCTGACGAGGTGCCAAAAGAAGCCGAACGTCTTGGCGCGAATCCGTTTGATGCGCCGGGTGTGGAGCTTGGCCATCATGGCAAAGAGTGCTCTTTTGAGGCTGTTCTGAGGAAGCACAACCTTATGGGTGACCCGGCACTGGCCTTGCTGGGCAAAATCGTTAACGGTGCAGATACCGATAACACCCTCTACAACCAGCCTGAAGGCCCGGGGTTGGCAGCCATTGCCGAAGGATTCCGTCATCTCGGGTTCAAAGACGATCACGTGATAAATGCAGCAGAGTGGATTGTATACGATGCCCTTTACGCCTATTGCCAGGAAATGGTACATCTCGCCAAACCCGAAGGGGCATTTAAGTAGATCCCGATCTCCAGGGCCTCTACAAACAAAATATTCAGGCGGCTCAGGGATAGACGCATAGTGAGCCTCGGCACGAATGAGCTTATTGATTTAGTCAAAGCAGGGAGGGATAACCAATGAGAAGACTGGTGATGCTTTCAGGCAAACTTTTTTGGGCGAACTGGATACTTTGCGTCTACGTGATCGGGTCAACTATTGCTTGGAGCGCTGATTTTAGCGATGTTGAAAAGACGTTGGGTGTCCCCGGGCAGATGCAGGAAGGAGCAGTTGTATTCAGCTTCCCACGCACTGATATCAATGTCACGATTGATGGCGAACCTGTTCCGACAGCATTCGGCTTTGGTTCATGGACGGCATGGAAGGATATGGGAAAGGAATCGATGGTCATGGGAGATCTCGTACTCCTTGAAAGGGAGGTCAACCCGGTCATGTCCGCTCTGGCTCAAGCGGATATTAACGTGACCGCCCTTCACAATCATTTTATTGGCGAAATACCCCGGGTTATGTACATGCACATTTGTGGTATGGGACAGACAGGGACTTTGGCACGCGGCATTCGGGCCGCACTGGATAAAACGGGAACCCCCCAACCTCCATCCGTGACAACCTCAACGCAGCAGGCCTCATTGCAACTGGACACAAAGCGAGTACAGGAAATCATCGGCCAGACTGGTAAAGATGGGGGCGGGGTTCTAAAAATTACATTGGGGCGCGCAGGTGTCACGATGGGGGGAACTGAAGTGACTTCCAGCATGGGACTGAATACGTGGGTTGCATTCGTTGGCACGAACGAACGCGCACACGTGGCAGGCGATGTCGCAATGGCTGCTTCGGAAGTAAACAACGTAATCCGGGCTTTGCGAAAAGGCGGAATCGAAATTGCCGCTGTTCACACCCACATGCTGGATGAACAGCCCCGTGTCTTCTTCCTTCACTACTGGGGAACAGGCCCTGCCGAAAAACTGGCACAGACGCTTCGAGAAGCCTTTGATCAAGCGAAAGGCCCACTGCGATAGGTCTGCTTTTGCCTGCTTGCTCACAAGATTATATACAACTAAAGAATCTCTCAGGCCATCCTATTACTACAAACTCAATGAACAAATAGACATTAAACATAGGGAGCATTCCCCGAACGTTTCGCTCATCGGCGTGATCGGGGATCACGCCCTACAGAGTAGTAAAAACACAAATTGGTTCACTAGTGTCCCAACGTTAATGGAATAAATTCAATTGGTTAGAAGTGAGATCCTTTCTTTCTTGGGGTTTAACGTTGCCCAAGGCCTCTAAAATGGGGCTTTTTTCGAAAAGAGTAACGCTCAAAATCTGTAGAATTGTGTAGAGGCTCTTTTCGAGTTTCAGTTGCTTTTTGACGATGGCCACCAGCACAT
>Ga0209777_10000574_pt1 | contig 59316 bp, 53 predicted proteins | sample FrelakmetHBP12HB_FD_187147 | JGI IMG/M metagenome (GOLD analysis project Ga0209777, IMG submission 187147) | Freshwater lake sediment microbial communities from the University of Notre Dame, USA, for methane emissions studies -HBP12 HB (SPAdes)... | ecosystem: Environmental > Aquatic >...
TCGAAGTTTCTGAAATCAGATTCTGGTGCGAAGGTAATCTGATCGATGTCCAAAGAGTTAAAAACTCCGATCTAAAAGGTATGCACTTTTGAACTTTAAACTATGCACTTTTCAACTTTAGCTAACATCAATTTCCTTTCAGTTTCCTTTCAGTTAAATCAAATTGAGATATACCTCCTTATTTGATTTTCCTTAAGGTTTCCAACATACGGCGAGCTTTTAGGAGGTCTTTCTTTGCTTTCGGATGGGTTGGATTCAATCGGAGCGTCTCTTCCCATTCTTCGATTGCCTTGTCCAGTTCTTCAGCGAGGTAATATCTGATCCCATTGACGTAATGGACCTCGGCTTGCTCTTGTAATTGCACTTCAGGCTTTCGGGTCTTTGGTAACGAACCGGGCTTATTGATCACCTCTTCAGAGGAGTAGACTGGCTTGACCATCCATATTGATGCAATAATAGGAAGCTTTAGGGACACTCCGGGTTTCAGTTTATCCTGGCTGTCGAAGTCATTGAAGTATGCAATCAAAAAATCCTTCTCAGGGTCCCTATATATTTCCTGAGAGATTTTTCTTAAGGTGTCGCCTCCTTGGGTTTCATAGATCATGAAGTCTGGATCATTTAATTTATGTTTTAGATAATCTAAAGCTTGTACATGTTCAGGGTTGTAGGTAAGGGCGATGAGAAACTCTTTGCGAGCTGCTTGGATTGAGTTCTTGTGAAAGTAATCCAACCCTATCAGAAAATGCTTTTCTGCTTCTGCTCGAATCTGTGCCTCCAAGGCTTTTATTTTCTCTGAAGCCTCCATATCTTTCGGAGCGAAGCTACGCACCACGTTCCAGCAAAAAAGGGCCCTAGGCAATTCTTCATTTTTCTCAAACTGAAGGGCTTGCAGGCGATATTTTTTAGGAAATCCCTGAAAGGGATCTTCTTCTAGGGGAGGTTTTTGGTAGACTGGAGGTTCAGGTGACGGATATTTTTCTGGAACGGGCCCCTTACTGACAGGACGTTGAACAGCACAGGCAAGGAGGAGGAGGAGGAGGATAATGCTTACGGAATAACACTTAAGCCCCACAAGTTTCCCACTACTACAAAGCAAGCCATCTTTTCTAATGTAGCTCTTTATCATTTAAGTAGACCAAGTTGTTTTCGAAATCTCTCAAACTAAAGGTTCCAAAAATCATAGAACGTTTGATTCTATAAGGATGGATAAAAAATGAATTGCTTCCCTTTTCGACCGTGAACGCACCCCGGTAGCCGAGCTTCATCAAGAGGGCAATAATTAGGTGATTGGTGTCACCGAAGGGATAGGCGAAATACCTTACGTCCTTGTTGAGTCGCTTTCGAATGATTTCAGCGGATTCAGTCAATTCTTTCTTGACCGTTTCGAAATATTCTCTGAAAGACTCTTGACCACTTCTTTTGTCCAGATTTCGATGACTTTTTGTGTGGCATTGTATATCAATGCCGCTCTTGAACATTTCGGTGAGGAGATCCCAGCTTAAGGTTTTCCCTCCCGGAATAATGAGGTCCGTGTACACAAATAATGTGGCTGGGTACCCATACTTTTTCAATATGGGAAATGCAATCTCATAAGTTGAGTACCAATCGTCATCGATGGTAATCACGACCGACTTCTTAGGTATTGGCCGGTTAAAATCTATAAAATCGAAAAACTCATCCATTGGGATGACCCAGTATCCGTTCTCTTTCAAAAATTTCATTTGTTCTTCAAGGTCGCTTTTCTTAACGGTCAGCACATCCGCTTTATCTTCCGAAAATTTGTGGTAAGAGATCACCGGGACAGTTTGATAATCCTTAAAGCTTAAACCACCTTTGTCAAAAGCATGGAGAGGAATGATCACTTCCTGCCCAGGGTATAGAGAAGTAATTCCGTTAAACTCGGCAATGAACCAGTTCATAGAAGGATTGTTGAAGTATCTTGATGCAAGAGAAGAGAACGTATCCCCTGGTTGAGCGATAAGGGCAACAAAATCAGGAAAGATTCGTGTCGTCGGATAGATTTGGATTTGCGGCTCAGGTTGACGTGGAGGCAGAGGCTCTTGTTCGGGACGGGGTGGAAGCCTTGCACAGCTAATCATCAAAAGGGCGACCACGATCATGAAAATATAGATTGGATAAAGTTTTTTAACCATGGGACCTTCATTCCACGAGATGACGTAAACGAAAGCTTTCCCATGCTCCCGTCCTCTGCGTCATTTCTAGAGGTGGGATGGGCTCCACGTAGAATAAGTTTTCAATGGATTGATAAATGTCCTTGCTGATGACGATCTCTCCTGGACCAGCCACTGCATAAAGAGTGTAGGCCGCTTTAAAGCTCTCGCCGATATAATTATACATTTTCCCTGCATGAGAACCGATGTAGCCGGACAAGACCACTCCTGAGCTGATTCCAATCCCTACGTGACCGACGAGTTGATTTCTGCCTCCCCTTCCATTTTCGAAGGCCTTCTGGATCGAGACAGCAGACCTGACGGCCCTCATGGTATAGTCTGCTTCGAGAGGGGAGCTTCGGAACACTCCGATCACTGCATCCCCGACGATTTTGGCGACATAGCCACCTTGATCCAATATACTCTTTGTAGCGATGGAGACATAATCACTCAAGTCTTGCAGAACCTCCTCCGGTTTTTTTGCAGCGGCATAGGTCTTAAACCCCTTGACCCCTATGTAGAGGACAGCAACCTGATTTCTCTCTGTCCTTGGGGTAAAAGCCTTGTTCATATTCTTAAAACGGTTCAACCATCTGGTAAGAAAAAAAGTTGTTCCGATTCCCACTATCAGGACGAATAAAGTAACAAAAAGGATGTCTTGTACCAAGGAAAAAGTTTCTTTTTTTATTTCATTGTTGATGAAATCCATAGATAATCCAACGTAGACAGATCCTATATTCTTATTCATAAATGTGATAGGCTTGGATAGATTCAAAATATTTGCCCCCGAGGGAAGGCGGTAAGTTAAGTAGGTAATGGTTTCATCTTTGGTAACACCTTCAATATTTTCAAACTCTTTCAGAGGATGTCCGATTTTTATTGGGTCCGTATGGGCTTTGATGATCTTATTGCTGTCAAGAATCATTGCATAAAGGAAGCCGTCTACATGCTTTGCTTCTTTGACAAGGGTATTCAGGGATAAAGTATCTTCTTCAAGGAGAGGGAGAATGGCCTTGTTAGCAAAATGGCCAAGGAGCACTTTCCCTCCGCTGACTCTTTCCCGATAAAGAATGTCTTTTTCCCTTTTAATGAAGAGAAGGGTCAGCAGCAGAACAACGATGAGTATCAAGAGGATGGTGATGGCAGAAAATCTAATAAAAAGTGAGGCCTGATGAGAGGACTGCTGTTTTTCACCTGGATGGGATAACACCTTGTCAGGAAATTTCATCATGTAATCGTTTTTGGGAAACTCTGTTCTTGGCAAATCACTTTTTAGGTAATCCTTTTGGACCAAAGAGCTTTGGCTCTTCCTCCTCGGTTTGAGAAGGAGCGGGTTTAGGCGCCGCCTTCTCTGTCTTTGGTTTTTGATAAAAGTTATCCACGAACTCCTTTGGCATGGGGTCGCGTGTCTTCAAAAGACTTTTTGGTATGAGAATCTTATCCCCCACAAAAATAAGATGAATATTGGCATTGGGATTGGTCTGCATCATGGCCTCGGCTAAAGCTTTCCAGTTTTCACGATCACCCGTATACCAAGCAGCAATGATAAATAACGTCTCACCACTCCATTTTACGGTGTGCGCGTAATAGGAAGGCTCTCCAGAGGGTGCTGTCGGTGGCGAAATAGGGGCCCATGCAGGCTTTCCTGGCGGCGGTGTGGGTTGGGTAGGTACTGTCCCAGGCTTACCGGGATCAGGGGCAGGTTCGCGGGATTCCAGGGGCTTTGTCTCGGGTTTCTGAGCCCTGTGTGCACAACCTGTATAGATCATTATAACGGCAAGTACAAGGGCCCACCACTGAACTTTTTTCAGGAAATAAATCTTCATTCGTTCCCTCAAGATTTTTGTTTTAACTTGTCGAGGAGTTTCCTTGCCATCTCATTATTGGGATTGATGGAAAGTGCCTTTTCAAGGTTCTCGATGCTCTCTTTCCTTTTCCCCTGTTTCTCTTGAACCATCCCGAGATTGAAGAAAGCTTCATCAACATAGGCAGGCGCCAATTTTACCACACGGCCGTACATTTCCTCGGCTTTTATGTAATCCTTTTTGATCGCATAAAGATAACCGAGGTTAAAAAACGTATCCGGGGACTTGGGGTCTAACTCTGCAGTTTTTTGATAGGCCTCTATTGCCCTAGGGTAGTCCTCCAGTTTCATATAGACCAGGCCCAGCTGGAAGTGCCCCCCCACGTTTGTGGGATCCAGCTTAATTGCCTTGAGCAATAGCGACTTGGCTTCCATTGGATTTTTATCCATGAGCCCTGTGGCTTGGTCTTGCAGCGCTTTTGCCTCCACACGGGAATCCGGCCTCTTTCCAGTCGCTTTTTCCACGGTTGAAGGCGCCTTACCCGGAGCTGTTTCTCCGGAAGGTTGGAAACTAGAAGGTTCAGGGGATTTGATCGCCACTTCCTTGCCCGGCGTTATGACCGATTTCCCTTTGAACCAAAATGTAAAAAAGAAAAAGACGGCGACCAGGACGACTGCAACGGCCGCATACAGAATGCTTCGCTTCTTCTGGATTTTGGGCGCCTCCGTTTCCGGTGTAACTTTAAGCTTTTCCTCTCCTTCTCCAACGAGTTTCACTTCCTTCTCAGGCGCCAATGGACGATCAATTTCAGCGACAGCGCCCTCCTGCATCATCCGGCCTTCGGTGCTGATCTCTTCTTTGAAAAGTTCCTTCATGTATTGAGAGAGCCTCCGGGCAGTGGGCCGCAGAGATAGTTGGAACATGCACTCTTCCAAGTCAGCCAGCATTTCACCACATGACTGATAGCGTTCTTCAGGTTCTTTCATAAGAGCCTTATTGAGAACTTGGTAAATTTTGGGTGGTAAACCGCTATGAGCCACCTCCGGCGGTTCAAATTCTGCTCTAGATACCTTAGCGAGGATTTGTAAGGTGTCCGTGCCTGTGAACATGCGCTTCCCGGTGACCATCTCGTAAAGGAGGATCCCTATGGAAAAAATGTCTGAGCGGTGATCAATAGGCCGCCCGGAAGCCTGTTCAGGCGACATATAGGCTACCTTTCCTTTGATCATGCCGAACTGGGTTATCGTACTTTGGCTGGCGGCCTTTGCAATCCCGAAATCAACAATCTTGATCTCTCCCTCATAGGTTACAAAAATGTTTTGAGGACTAATATCTCGGTGGATGATATTTAGAGGTTTTCCCTGAAAGTCCTTTAGGGTGTGGGCATAATCGATACCCGAACAGATTCGATTAGTAATATACAGGGCGTGTTCGTTGCTGAGCGGTAAGTCCCTCTCATGGGACTTGCCGAATACTTGGCGGAGATCTTTGCCGAGGAGGAATTCCATGGCAATAAAATAGGAACCTTCCATGGTTCCGAAATCATAAATCTGGACGACGTTCTGATGGTGAAGCAGAGCCGCAAGCTTGGCTTCATCGATGAAAGAGTTAAGAAGCTCCTTTTCACTAGAGAGGTGGGGCAGGATGGTCTTGATAGCAATAAGCTTCTCAAAACCTTGAACACCCGTTATCTTAGCCCTGTATAATTGGGCCATGCCCCCTACAGCGAGTTTCTCCAGAAGGAGGTACTTCCCAAAGCGTGTTGGCTGCAATTCAGACATAAAACTATGTTCTTTTGTAAGGATGATTTGGAACGAATGGTATTATATTAAACATCGATCAAGCTGTCAAATCCTATGTGCTTACACGTAACTCTTCACTGTAATTCAGATACCCCAATCTACCTAAGGCATAAATTAGCGGGGGATAGAGGGAAAAAAACCATTATTTCGTCTTTATTACATAAACCTCCGCTTCTTCCCGAGTCGAATAGGGACCGAAGATGAAGGATTCTGGGGAACCTTCAATCTTTACAAAATAAGAGGTCTCAGAATCGATTTCGTTTTGAACGGCCCAGGCGATATATTCTTTACCACCTAAATTCAATTTCAACCCCTTTAGGGGATAACGAAGAACCGATTGGCTTGGCAGGCTCCCTTTTGGGCCAACAGCATGAAAGGATATCTCTCCATCTGCAACCCCGAACATGGCTCCGGGCCATAATATATTCAATGGACCCACTTCAATCCATTGTCCAATCTGTGGATTTCCATAAGTATCTATTCGATATTCTAAAGGTGTTTCTTTAACTGGAGTGTGAATCCTCGTAACCAGTTTGGCTGCCATACTTGGATCAGTAAGGGACAGGAAATCGGCGCCTTTCAAGGGCATAGGAAGAGTATCCGTTGGGGGTGGTTCTCCCTGAAGGAGGAGAATGACCATAGGAAAAGAAAGGCCCCTCTTGGCCTGGACGGTGAGGGTTAGAAGCGAAAGTCCATATCGAATCGAAGGATTCACCAGGTTCTCCAGGGATCCTAAAATGAGCCATAGAGTCACATCAGGCTTGATCAGTTCCCCCCTGGGCTTTGCCCATGCCATTTTCTCCACTTCGTCTTCCCAGAAATGTCCCTTCACCTCAAGGCCATAGATTCTGAGTTGAGAAATTAAATTCTTTACGGTCTCTTCCGAAGAACCTAACGAAGAAAGCCAAACTGTTTTCCCCATTTCATTCCCCCCTAATTCTTTTATCCCCCTCCATTTGTAAAAGACTTATTCCATTGACTTCGCATTCATATTGTACAAGAAAGCAGAGCTTCATGGTTTAATCGTCCTGGGTATTCTAATAATAAGCGGAAACGCTGTATGTGCGGATGGGTCTAAAAGGAGTTTCCCACCGTGGTCCGAAATAATCTTATAGGCGACGTTCAGATGGAGGCTAAGACTCCATGGCTTCCATTGTAACTCAGAATCGAAAAGTTTGCAGAAATGCCTATTTTCAGTTTCCCCAATAAGAATTTCAAGCTCATTATCCGAATCCTGGAGGACTATTTTGAGGTCGGAAGCTTGAAAACTACTCGCAAGGATTTCCTTAAAGATTAAGGAAAAGGCCTTTTTAAAGTGATCAGAATCCAGGGGAATCATTAAATGGGGGGTCTTTATAGAAAGGAAGGGACGAAGACCGATGTTTTCCCATTCCAGATGATGCCCTTCGATGGCTTCCTGGATGAACCGATCCATTTTTACCAGTTTCCTTTGAGGGGGTCCAAGGTTCACGAAATTGTCCACCTCTTTTAGAACCATTTCTATTCTTTCAACCGAGGTCATGATCACCTTAAACTGGTCGCCCTTCATACTTTCTAATTCAAAGGGTGCTATCCTTCTGACTAAACCTCCTATGACCATCAACGGATTCCTGATCTCATGAGCCATGGCTTGGGCCAGGCGACCATAAGCCGCTGCTCGCTCCATACCAATCAGCCGTGCTTGTGTTTCCCTCAAGCTGTCCATCGCACTGGAGTACTGTTTTTTCAGGTCTGACCAAAGCCGAGTATTTTCGATAATGGGAGCAAGGATAGAAGCAATGCCTTTTAGGAACGTTAGATCCCCCTGCTGATAAGCTCCGGGTATGTTGCGATCCAAATAAATTAGACCATAGATCTGATCGCGGTAGATCAGTGGAGCACATAAAGCAGACCGAATCCTTAATCCTATGACACTTTCTTGCTCCTTCAGAGAATCTTCACTCAGTGCGTCCGCCAACAGGAACGATTCTCCATTCTGAAATAATCGGTTAAGGATGCTCTTGCTGAGTGGAATTGATTTCAAAGCAGAATCCATGCCTATCGGTTTGAGAGAGCCATCCTCCTGGAATAGGGCTATATATCCTCGATCTTGGTTGAAGATCTTTTTGAATCTTGAAAAGATCTTTTCTCCCAAAGCATTCAGGTCCTGATTTTCAGATAATTCGGTTGTGATATCGTAGATCAATTCTAGCCTCTGGTGATCTAAGGGACACTCCGCGTTGGCGTCCAGAGAGTGCAAGATAACGGTCTGTTCCAAAGCCCCTTCTTCGGCTTGGGAGACCAGAAACTTCAATTGGCCCAATTGTATTGAATCACCCTGTTTGAAAAAGGTCTTGTCGTTGATCTTTTTGCCATTGATAAAAACGCCATTGGAGCTTTGAAGATCCTGAATCCATAACTGGTTGTTTGTTTCTCCAATGAGAGCATGTCGGCGCGAAAGGGTGCGATCTGAAAGAGACAAGCCAGCCTCTATACTGCGGCCAACTAAACACGGTAGGCTTATTCGATAATTTTTCCCGGAGCTTAATTCTTGAAGAGCAATGTGTTTGATCATGGCGGTAGAGAGAAACTTATTCCAACATCGATATGATTGGCTTCAATTCCCAGCTTGTCTTGCCTTTTGTTGGTTTCGGGGCTAAGACTCTCCACATCGGCACCGGTTGCGTATTCCATCATTTGGTCAAAGATGTCGAGGTGCGTAAAAGGCCATTTTGGTTTTTTCCATTGGTCTTTTCTTTTTATCTTCCAAATCTGTTCACATTTATTCTTTTTCAAAACTGAGGGCAATAGGTTGAATTCCCATCCGTTTATGTTACATTTTTCGATTTGCCTCCGCTGACATCTCATTGATAGTTGGGTTCTCCACTCCAACTAACTGAGTAAACACCAGAGCCTCAAGCAACTCCTTTTTTATTTCATCGCTCTTCGGCTCTGGAGCCTCCTTATACCGATTCCAAACTTCCTCGCATAACTCGGCAATCTCCTTATCTGCATCCTGTAATTTCTCCACTACCCTTCTTTCATCTTCTCCAAAGTAAGTGGCCGTCACAGCATCTTTAAGATAATCTCTGGCTCGTCGTTTTTTTGTATCCGGGGGGAGCGGATTCTTAAAACCTTGCCGATAGGTAAAATATTTGTAAGCATCTGCTTCATAAAAACGTCGTAACCTGTCAAGTTTTTCGAAGTCCACTCGACGCCGTGGACCAGGTAAATCAGATTTCTTAAAAATCTCAACTGCCTCGAGAATGGCCTCTGTAAATATTTTAAGGCTGGTGATATACTGGCTGTAGAGTCTCAAGTACTCTGGATCATTGAAGTACGGGTTGGAAATGGGTCTTTTGCTGTCGACGAATTGTCGGTATTGGACCCAGCTCTTCGGGTCCATAAGCATTTTGTTGTCAAATTTTTCGGACATCGATTCTCTCTTGTTGCATCTTAGGTTGCCGAAGATAAAAAATCAGCCTGCGCCTGTACCGACAATCTCCTCCAGCCCTATCCAATCATCACTGTCGGGCATCCTATCACAATGCTACCGCCATGTGCGGTCATGTCGCCCACGCGGGCAGCAGGCATATTACCGATCAATACTGTGGTTGAGCCCATGGCGATGGTGTCCGGCGGTCCTACGCAGGTAGCCATGTCTCCTACCCGGGCAGCTGGCATTCCCCCGATGAGCACCGTGGGACATCCCATTACGATCGGCCCACCTACATGTGGTATGGGCGGAAGTCCCGGAGTCACCATCGGACAAACATGCATATCACCGATTCTTGCTGCTGGAGGCATAGCTTACTCTCCTTTATTAAAACTAAACATCCAAAGTCAAAATGATATTTGAACATTTGACCCCAACTCTCAAATTAAAAGATTTGACCCCTAATCTACCATATCTTACGGCGAAACGCTCAGGTGCTCATTCCCTATTTCCTGTGAGATTACTCCAGGCGCGGGATTTTTTTGCTTTGAGTATTTCGGCATCTTTCTCCTTCTCGGATAGCGCTAGGAAGGCCTCACCCTCACGAATCGACTCCAGCTTGCCTTCCTTCGTGTTCAGAAGGCGGCGCATCAGAAGGTAGGCTTCATCACAGACACGACTGGGCTGAGGTTTCTCCTCTACTGGGCCCGCTTTGCCCCACGCAATCAACGTTTTGTCGGTCAGCATCGAATCTAGCCGCGCGACAATCCTGTCTCGCACCGCCAGGTGAGCTGTAAGTACAGTCTCCATGTTCGACAATTTATGGGAAACCACCCTTGGTTCCGGAGACTCAAGGAGTGGAACAATCGCCAGGCCCCCTATCTCTGAAATTAGGAGTGCAGCCTTGCGAAAAATCTTGGGATCTGGGTCATTCAGCAGCGTGACGACCGCGCGTATCGGAGCATGCGCCTGCTCTGCGACATTCCGAGACAGTGAAACAATCACACTTTCCTGGGTAGGATCTGCTCGGCGAAGTGCCTCCACAAGTTCGTTGGAAGTCATACATTTACCTCCTTTGTAAGTCTGGTTGGAATCCGCATTCACAGGTAAAGCCACGAATCCGTTAAGTGCCAATCCCAAGAGTACAATCTGGCAAAAGGTGCGCAACTGCCAGATTCGAAAGCAACCCCGGTTCCCTGGACCGCTCTGACGTTCAGCGCCTGTCTGCTGAGGGTTATCCTGGATGGTTGGCACCGGGTCGACGCCATGGCGATTGGCAGGACTGTTCCATTCAACACGTGAGTTACAGGGCCTCATTGGCAGATCTCCTTTCTTCCAAAAAGTTCGAATTCCCCACAAAATCTGGGCTTGATGCTAGAGCCGCAGGCCAACCGCCATCGGTTAGTCCTTTTGATCTAACCAGGATGGTGGGTTACACAATCCCATAACGTTTCACTGGGTCTTCGTGGTGCGTCATGTTATACTCGTCGCACCATATTTTTATTCTGGAGTTGGTCTTAATTCGCGCATACTCAAGACTGTCTTCCCAAGGTTTGCATGCACTAAATTGGTCATAGGTCAGCAAGTAATAAAGCCAAAAGGGACCTGTTATCGAGACCGCCAGGCCGCTGGTGAAGTAGGCAAACCGGTCCGTGTTTCCTGACTTCTTCCAATTCTTTTGATTGCGCACGATACTTCGGTAGTGCACGTAAGACGAACATCCAAAGTGACAGAAAACCCGGCATTTCAGGTCGATGGCGCCTAAATCCATCGGTTTGGTCACAGTTTCTTTCCACCCTGCCTGAAGCAGGACGGCCGGACCCTCACCGGAATGATAGGCCCAAAACTTGTCATCCGGTCTCAACGCGTCGCCGTTGCTAACCATCGGTACCCTGTCGCCCACAATCCGCAACTGAGTATCCAATGAGCCGAGGGTTGCCAGGTACCTGCGAAGCTCAGTCTCTTTGTGCTCCTTGAACTCTTTCCTTCTTATTAACTCATTGATATAGTTCTCTGTCTTGTGCTTCAACTGTGTGAGTGTCCATTCGTGCAGTGTTCTTTTGTACTCACGGTCGCTTAAGGCGGGGCTAACCTTAACAGAGACCACATCGGTGCTGTAACCATGATGCAAAATGTCGAGCACCGGCACCCCCACGAATGGGTATCCCATGCGGTACAGCCCCCCCGGCCCCGCAGCGGGATCAGAACTGTTTTCCCAGTCCTCTCCGGGAGAGTCGTTAGTCCCGAAACATGCTCCGCGGCCATACCGCGAGTGTCCATCGTAGATGATGTGCCAATACTCTAGTTCCTTTGTTCCTGGTTTCTCAGGTGTCTCCAATTTCTTCTTGAACTCGGTTCTGCTCGTGATGACATCGATAGTGTACTTCACCCCCTGTTTCACACTTTTGAAGGTTGCGGACGTGCCACTCACTTGAAGTGGGAAGGGGACAGCGGCGCTAAGTTGATCACTAAGGAAACCAGTTGGTATCTGTTCGTCACCAGTCCGGTTGATTCCAGATTCTTTAGCCAACTGGGCATTATTGAACTGAATGCCCTGCGCTACAAGGATGTGGCGCACTTCATATCTTACCTTGACGGTCGCCTGGTCGTAACAAGCAGGGCAGGCAGGGGGGCTGTAATCCACCCTAACGGTGACGTCCCCTTCATCAAGGCCTTGAACGGTGACCGTGCTGCCACTACCTGAGATTGTGAGTTTGGACGGGTCGCTGCTGGTCCACGTACAAGTTCCTCCCGTAGGGCTGGCAATCGCATTCAGTGTCCTGAGTTTCTCGTCGGGCTCGCTGACGTAGAATTCTAGAGGGTTGGGTGTGATCTTGACGGTGCAACGGCACGGTGTACTCGTTCCGTAGGCCGGGGATCTACCATCTCCTGAACTCGGGCTTGAGGACGATGAACAACCGGCTATCGGCATAGATCACCTCTTTTCCATTAAGACCAGCGCATTGCTGAAATACGTCATCATTTTCGAATAGAGCCTCTCGATTCTTTTGTTTGATTCAGCGAATGCAGTATTGTTCAACGTCGCTCCTATCCAGGGAAATTGGGAGTCAGTAAAACAACCGTGTCCGAAAACAAACATCAACCCAACGAAAAGTGCTAATCCCGAATCGGTAGAGATAGCGTTATTTATTTGTGAAGTAATCCCCTCACGAAGTAATGCGTTCATTGCCTGCTCGCCGATATACTCGCATTTCTGCGGATAGATTCTTTTCAGATGCATGACGATCTCGTTTTTAGACATTGAGAAATCTTCAAATCGCATTTGGCTGAATCTTCGTATAGCTTCTTCTTCATATTTATGATTAGGTCCCGATACCTTATCAATGAAGTCCTTTGCTTTTTCATAAAGTCGATCAGCCCGCTGCATCTGATCCGTGATTTCAGAATTAGTTAGAATTTCTTCAGCCCACGGGTATTGCGGATCGGTATCGAAGTCACTTCCCAGCATGAACATGAGCTCGATATAAAAACGTACAGGGCCACGGTTGGTGAGACCATACTCCTTTCCCCGATCTATCCCCATTCTGACCACTTGACGGACGGCCTGTTCACCAATGATTTCGGAGTGCCTCGGGGTAAACTCCTTCAAATGCTGCACCATTTCGTCTTCGTAGCTCCATAGGGCGACTTCCTCGAAAACTTTCATCTGTTCATCCCGGATTTTTAGCATCATGTTTCTTATAAACGTTTCTTTTCCGAACCATATCACTTTCTGAACACAGCATCCCAGTTGACCGTCTAGCCGATAATCACGGTCGGGCAACAAGGACCTACGATCACGCCGCCGTGCGCGGTCATATCGCCCATGCGGGCGGCTGGCTGGCCGCTGATCATCACCGTAAACGACCCTAAGGCAATCGTGTCCGGAGGACCGACATAGGTTGCCAAATCTCCAACGCGCGCCGCTGGCATGAACCCGATGAGCACCGTCGGACAACAGGGCGGCAGGATAGGTCCGCCAACATGAGGCACGACTCCAGTTACCATTGGGCAAGTATGCATATCTCCTATTCTGGCTGCAGGTGGCATCGTTTTCCATTACTCCTTTCGGTATCGTTTCGGGTCGCTGTTTCGTATTAGCTAAACTGTTCTGTAATATGTGGAGATCGAACCCACCTCCGACTTGATTGGAGATGCCTTCAGACCGGTTCCGGCAAGAATAATTGCCCTATTTGCCTGTTCTCCCCTCTAAAGCCTCCTGGGAAGCAATAATGCATCTTGGATCCGCTTGCTACCGGGGAAGATTGCCAGGCCCGTCTGCACCTTGTCACGATGAGCCTGCTTCAGCAATCCATATAGATCGTTGAAGCGTGGATTGTCCCTGTGAAGCTCAAACAAAGTAGGATTCTTCAAGGCCTGGACCCGCACGGGCTCCTTCTGGCTCGGCTCAGATAAAGCCACTATAAGATCGATCACCGGCGGGTAGACTTCTTTGATTTGCTTCGTCTCGTCGTCAAACTCGACGGCCGCCAGTGTGTGCTCATTGAGATAAGACCTAAGCTCGTCGGCCAGATTCCGGTCGGACAGCCAGAGAGCGCCCGATCGGTCCAGCAGGACCTCTCGCCTGCTGCCGCCTGCATCATCTTCCAGCGAAACCACATAATTCAATATCAACATGCTTTTACCTCCAAAGGCTTCCCTGCTCTTTCCGCCCCTCCCTCCACCGGGGTATGCGCAATTCTGTTGGCCCGGGTAAGGGCATAGAAAAAAGATCGTAATCGCCAATAAGAGAACCTTCACAATGTGTTTCATTCCGCGACACCTTCACAGCTGAGAACGCAGTTCTGATTAGCTAGGTTTCTTGAGCTCCTTTTCACGCTTTAGCGCTTTATCCCTGCTCTTCTTGTGATCTTCCAATTGCTTCTTCGTCTTCTCTCCATTTGGATCCTCCTCCCGGTATCCTTTCTTATCGTTCTTGAAATAAGCTTTGCTGTCACTGTACTCATCGTACGCACCCGGGGGATTCCCTTGGATCTTGCGCCACTCCTCCTTGGTCACCGGACCGTTCGCGATCGAGGGGTCCATGACCATCTCACTCACAGAGCCATCCGCCTTCTTCACCTTCACTATCGGTGCCACATGATAGACCCATCTTACCGGCTCGCGATTGCCGGTGTCCGGGTCCGGGAATTCAACCGCCTTGCCTCCTCTCATCGGTGCCAGCGAGGATCTCATCATCCCTGATTCTCCCCAGTTCTCGTCGAACAGCCAATATTTTCTGCACTCGACCCCCTTAGATTCCATGATGCGGCACATTTCATGTGCCCGAGTGTAACAGCAGTCCACGGGATAATCAAAGGGTATCTGCGGCTGATTTTTGAGCTCGCTAAATAGATTTTCCGCCTCTTCTTCCGTCAGCGCAGTCTTGGGTGGACAGGGAACAGTCGCACTTCCTGGCTTCTTTGATGACGGTTTAACGACCTCGCACTCACCGCCAGCGACGATGTAAGCATCCATCCACTTCTGGCGTAACGCTGCATCTTCAGGTTTATTCGTGAGAGCCCTGCCGCCGGTTTCTTCAGACATAGCTGCATTTGCATCCTTTACGGCTTCTGGATTCAATGGTCTCGTCGCTCGTCTATATTCAGTCATAGACTATTCACTGCCTGTACGAACAATTCGTAATCATCCATTTGGTTCATCTTCTCTGTTCCGGTCAAGCTCTCGTCCTGTAAAATCTGAATAGCCCAAAACACCTCGGGGTCCGTTTCAAAATCCGGACCATAGCGTACAATAAATTCCAGGAAACGTTCCACGTCTGTTTCGTCTGTGATTTGGTACGACTCCGCTGTACTGATACCGGTCTTAATCATTTCCCGCAACTCCCGTTCTGTCGCGTTTTTTGTTTGCTCGGAAAACTTCGATCGCAAGTAAAGCACAATACGGTCTTCGTAGTTACACAGGGCGGCCTCCTCGAAGACCTTCATCTGCACATCACGGATTATTAACATGATAGTTCCTACAGATTAACCACACTCTGAATGAGCTCAAATTTCTGTGTGCAGCCAAATTCAATCAGCTGATTTTCTGCTTTCCCTTCAACATAGTAGCACTCAACAGGACCAAATAGGATTTTGAGTTCGGATTCATTGCACGTTGGCAGATAAACCCTTAAAACCCTTGGATCATAGTAACGAAAATAAAGTGGCGTTCCTTTTTCATCGTATACCATAAGGAACTTCCGAAAATGGCGCTGTAGTTCTTTTAGAGACGCTGAGGATTGAAGAAAAATCCCCCAGCTCTTGCCCCAGCCATTACTAAGAAGCCATTGTGTAAATGAATCTTCTTTATTGAGATCTACGAGATAAGGTGCCACTGCGGTTAGTTCAATAGCTTTATCCCCGATGTAAAGGCAAAGGGACTCAATATTGGAATTGATCAGTTTTCGATAAATCTTATCATCCCTTGCTGCATCCAGTATCGCATAGGTTCCTTGAGGAGGTTGTCCCTCTACAGATCGAAACAAATAATTGATCGCCTTCTGCAAATGATCCGGAAAGGGCATATGTTATCCTCTCTTTTTTTAAGGGCCAAACACGGGCCCTTGCTGCTTACTTGGGTCAGGTCTGACAGAATGCTGCCCCTGATTGTGCTGCATTTTTAAGCGCTTGAGCCTGGGGAGAAAGAGCTCCACCCCCGGTTCCTAATTGAGATTCCTTCCCAGGTTTAGCCTTATCCGCCTCTTGCGGCTCTTTCGGCGCTGCTGGAGAACAGCCCGATCCCGTACCAGCAGCCCCGCCACTATTGATCAGAACCGGGGTGCCAGAGATGGTCACACCTGCTGGACCGACGACAACAAAACCGCCTCCTGCCTTTAAGGTAATAGACATACCAGCTTCGAGAACAACATTCATTCCGGCTTTAAGGTGGATCTCCATGCCCGCATCCAGGGCGTGTTTCATTCCCACCTTTTCCTGCATATCCATTCCCACTTTGAGGGAGCGGGTGCCATCTACCTTCTCGTTGCTATCACCCTTAACCGTCAGGTGCTTGTCACCTTCCACCATTTCCAATTGGTCCTTCTTGACAATCAGATGACTTTCATTCCCGATCCATTCATATAGATCATTCTTGACACGGATGTCCTGATTCCTTTCGGCATGAATGAAAATCTGCTCTTTTCCCTTTTCGTCTTCGAACCTGATTTCATTGAAACCCTTTCCTCCAATGGAGCTGTTCGATTTGATGGTGCTCTTCGTCTTTTCGTCGGGGAGTGTGTAGGGAGGCATGTTGTCAGCATTGTAGACACGGCCTGTGATGATGGGTTGATCCGGGTCTCCTTCCAGGAAGTCCACAATGACTTCCTGGCCGATCCGTGGCGTAAAGATGGCCCCATAATTGCCACCCGCAAAAGTACTTGCTACCCGGATCCAGCAGGAGCTCTTCTCATCATATTTCCCCTCGCGGTCCCAGTGAAATTGAACTTTTACACGACCATACTTGTCCGGGTAAATCTCTTCCCCTTTTGGTCCAACAACCATGGCTGTCTGTGTCCCCTCCACGATGGATTTAGGGGTTTTCCTCTCGGGTCTCAGAGTAATGGAGGAGGGGATGCCAAGAAAATCGTTGGAGTAACTAAAAGGCCTGCCTGAAACGGCTTGTTCTTTTAAGACCTGAGGTTGAGAGCCTGTGTGAACGACCTCGACCAGCAGATATTCTTGATTGAAACTTTGCCGGTCATGATCGACCAGCTTGAACTTGAAACAAGGGGTGAAACGAGGGCAAACACTATGCCCTTCGGCTTTCTCTTTGAAGGTCATCGACTCCTGAAGACGAACCTGTGTGAGCTTTTTACCCCTCCCCTGATCCATATACCTGCCAGGACAATCGTACAGTTCGAGTTTCTGAAAGGATTTATCCTGCTCTTTGGCCGTGAGGTCTAAAGAAGGTTTTTCAAAATTAAAATCCTTCTGCGTGACTTTTCCTGAAAGAATCCTTTGGGAAAGGGCAAAATCATAGACGAATTCCTCTCCTGGCACCATTGCGGATGAGGGGTTAAAGGTGACATCGGTATTTCCTTGTATGGGTTGGTAGGCAGCCGTACTATCCCCAAAGACCAGCACATGTTTATCCTTTGAATGTTCAAAGAAGTAAAAAATTCCTTCCTCTTCAAGAAGGCGTGAGATAAAATTCAAATCCGTCTCGCGATATTGAACGCAATATTCTCTGGGTTGATATTGATTTTGAAGGCGAAAGTCGAAACGGTCGCTTGTGATGCCCCCGTCCTGGAGGATCTGTTTGACAATGTCCGGGACATTCTTATTCTGAAAAATCCGGCTATCTTGCTCTAAGGAGAGGAGCCACATCATGGGGACAACTCTTGTCTGATAGAGATAATAATTGCCTTTACTTCCTGTCTGCATGAACTGATTGATCATCCCATGGCAATACCGATCCCTATCACCCCCAAGAATCGTCAAGAAGGCCTCTTTCCCTACGACATCGTCGAATTTGATGTCATCTTCAGAGACGAGCGAGACATTCAGCTCAAATGGAGAGGAGATGCGCTCAATGGCCATGAAGTCCAGGACCAATGTTTCAAAAGAGGTTCCTTTCACTTCAAATAAAAATTTTGCTTCATGGGCCGATTCAGCCAGAGCCATTTTCAACCTCCAAAACGTATTTCAAAAGAACCATCCTCGGCCATACCCAAATGGGCTTCAGAGGGCATAGCCCCTTCACTGAGACGCGTCAAAATCTCCCTTGACATCTGGGGAAGAATCGTCCCATTCATGATGTGGTCGATATTTCGGGCTCCTGTTTCAACTTCTGTGCAGCGCTGGGCGATGTGTCCCACCACCTCAGGGGAATAGGTCAATTCCATTTTATGACTTTCACCCATTCTCGTGGCCAGTTTATCGAGCTTTAATACGACAATCTCTTTGATAAAATTGGGATCGAGGGTATTAAAGGGAACGATGGTCATGCGGGCAAGAAGGGCTGGTTTAAAATGTTGGCTCAAAATGGGTCTGATCGCACTGACGACGGTTTCAACAGGAAGTTTTTCTGGGTTGGCACAAACCTGGGTGATCACATCCGAGGCCAGATTACTAGTCAAAAAAAGCACGGTATTTTTGAAATCGATGATCCGGCCTTCTCCATCCGAGAGCATGCCCTTATCAAAGACTTGATAGAAAAGGTTCATGACGTCAATATGTGCCTTCTCGACTTCATCAATCAGGACCACGGAGTAAGGCCTTTGACGGACAGCCTCGGTCAATATACCACCCTCCCCATATCCCACATAGCCAGGAGGAGAACCGATTAATCGGCTGACGGTATGCGCTTCTTGAAACTCACTCATGTTGATCGTGACCAAGAAACGATCACCTCCAAAGAGAAGATCTGCCACGGCCAGCCCGGTTTCAGTTTTTCCCACTCCACTTGGGCCTACCAGGAGAAAGACCCCCAGAGGCTGCTGAGGATCTTTTAGTCCTGCCTTTGCTGCCTTGATCACCTGACTGATGATCTTCAGGGCATCATCCTGTCCTTTAATTCTCTTTTGGAGGTGGGCTTCAAAATTTATGATATTTTTTGCCTGATCTCGAAGAACTTTTCCCAGCGGGATTCCTGTCCAGTCTGAGACGACTTTGGCCACCACATCCGGATCGACCTCAATGCGGACGAGAGGTGAACTTCCCTGAATGGTCTGAAGCTCGGCGGAAAGCTTTTCAATCTGGCTTTTGAGTTCAGCCCTTTTTTCCTCTGGACCACCCTGACTGACGAGGTCATAGAGTTCTTTCCTCAGGCCGACCAGTTGTTGAGCGAGTTCTTTCTCCTTCTGCCAGCGCTCATTCAACGCAACCAGTTCTTGATTCAATCTTTTTATCTCTTCATCCAGTTCCTGTGGCCGACTCTTATCGATTTCGATTCCGTGGAGCTGATCTCTCTCCAGAGCCTTTTTCTCCCGTTCCAAGGCCTGGATGGTGCGCTCTTTGTCTTCAATGATATCGGGCTTAGCTGTGAGAAGAATTTTTACCCGAGCAGCGCTCGTATCGAGGAGGTCGACAGCCTTATCTGGCAGTTGCCTACCAGAAATATAGCGACTGGAGAGTTCTGCTGCTGCCACAATGGCATCATCTCGTACAACCACCCCATGAGCCTCCTCGTATTTGCTCTTCAATCCCCGTAAGATCAATATGGCCGTTTCCACAGTGGGTTCATCGAGCTTCACCAATTGAAAACGCCGGGCAAGGGCAGCATCCTTCTCAAAATATTTTTTATATTCCGACCAGGTGGTGGCAGCGATCGTCCGGAGTTCGCCTCTGGCCAAGGCCGGTTTTAAGAGGTTGGCGGCATCACTTCCACCCGTGGGACCTCCTGCCCCAATCAGCGTATGGGCTTCGTCAATGAAAAGGATGATCGGTTTTGGAGAGGCTTTGATCTCATTGATCACAGACTTTAGACGATTTTCGAACTCCCCCCTCACTCCAGCCCCAGCCTGAAGCAGGCCCATATCCAATCCCAGGATGGTCATCCCTCGAAGAATCTCGGGCACATCCCCTTCAACGACTCTCAAGGCCAAACCCTCCACCACAGCGGTCTTCCCAACTCCAGCCTCTCCAACGCAAATGGGATTGTTTTTCCGTCTTCGAGCCAGAATATCGATCATCTGATGAATTTCTCGATCACGGCCAAAGACGGGATCGATCTCACCCGAAGCAGCCCTCTGGGTAAAATCGGCACAGAAACGGGTCAGGGCAGTTCCTTCACCAGGAGGGCCAGCCTCACGCACTTGCTTTTCAGCAGGAGAAGGTTGCTCGATTGAACCCTTCGCAATATTGCCAAATTGAGAGAGAAGGGCTTCGCGACCGATGGAGCGTAGAAGATCAACATAACGACCAGTGGCGAACTGGATGGGTTTGGCTAAAAATGCCAATAGAAGAGCCCCTGATCGGATACGGTTATCCTCAAGATCAACGGAGGCAATCAGCCAGGCGTCCTGAAACCATTCGAGAAGCAATGGGGAGAAAACAGGTTTTGCCGCGTTACCCGTCCGAAACTCTTCGATGGTCTGATCCACCGCCTTCTTCACCCTGCCTGAGTCAAGATCAAAATGGCGAAAGATGAGAGATAAGTCCGATTGCGGTTCTTCTAAGAGCTTGGTCAAGAAATGTTCTACGGTCACTTCATAGTGAGTCCGGGACACGCAAAGACCAGCTGCTGCCTCTAACGCTCGCGTGCAATATGGGTTCAAACGACTCAACAGGGTTTTAATGTCAACCGTGATCATCGTTTTCTCTCCTTATTCATATTGCGGGGGCATGGCGGCGCTCACTTCTCCCAAATGATCCACAGAAAAGGTCCAAGTATCCCAACCCAACCTCGACCACATGGGAACTCCTAGGCAGACTGTTTTGGCTTCTTTTTCTGCCAAGATCAGCTCAAGGTCATATTCAAGAGGGTCCATCACATAAAATTTCGTGAGGGTGGCGAACCTCTTGTGATTTGGATTGCCCGGAAGGAGAGAGTGGAAAGGCTCACTTTTGAGGGGACCAATTTGAAGACGAAACTTTCCCATTCGGTCGTCCATTTCTTCTCCGAGAAAGCTATCTTCTCCAAGGGCATTTCCAGAATCTCCCAAATGGAACCTCTGATCCGGGGGAATTTTGACTTTCCTCTTGATGCATGGAAGCACCTGAATCGGTATGTTTCCGAAAGCATCCTGCAGCAGGGTTTCAAGACCCAGGGCAGACCTTGGAAATTGTGTGAGGAGGCCCGCATAACGGAGGAGAGAATAAGATTCTGGAAAATGCTCTCTGAGTTCTTTTTCTCCAAGGCCGAGCAGGCACGAGAGCTTTTCCAAATCCTCGGGATTATTTTCTTCGACCAATTGGAAGAACTCACGGTACTTTGCCCAGCAGCGGAAGAGGAAAAGATACAGGCGGTAGTTGAAGATATCCAGAAAATCCCTGGTGACAGACATATCTTCCGCCTCTTCATCCATGAGATCTTCCGTATAAAAGGTAGGGAGTGGCGAAGAGACGCCGTAAAGTCCAAGCATTGTGGCCGTGACTAAAAAGAGGGGTCCTTCATTGGCCAATTCTTCAATTTTCGCCACATCCGAGGCGGGGAAAGCAAGTGAAAGCTCGGGTCGGATCCTTATCTTTTCTTTTTCATCAATCGATTTGTCTTCTTCGCCCTCCGATTCGCGCACATAAAGGCGCAGGAGCCTTACCACCTGAAAGAACGAGAAGGCATGTCCCTTCCTGAGCAAATCAAGTTTTAAATTAAAGGATGATCCCCCAACCTGGCCGGCCATTGATAAATATCTCCCTTCATGACCTCCTGAATGATCAGTCTGGTATAGGAATTGATGGAGGCATAACCTCCCAGGAATTGATCCAGGACACACCCAAAGAGGAACATGTCGCCCGGACTGGCAAATTGGTCTTGACGAACACTCAGGAGGATCTCCTGACCTCTGATCATGACCCCGGAAACCAGACGGTCAGAAGGTTTGACTTCAACATTTTCAATACCGCCGATTCGTTTTTTGTTCGCCAGAGTCGCTGTTCGGTCCGAGTCTTCCGGAAAGAGATAGAGTGCGAGAAGGGCCCTCAAATTTTCGGCTCGGGCTAAGGAAAGGTAGTTCAGCGAGAGATGGGAAAGAAAACGCCACAACAGGCTTGTTCCCAATGGGGGTAAGGCACTGGTCGCAGGAGGCTTAATATTTTTGAATTCTACAAATTCGGGAGAACTACTGGTCGGCTGAGAGAGGTCCCCGGCCCGAAGGCTCTTGGGCAGAGTTCCGTTGGTGCACAGGAGTTGAATCGAGAGGGTTTCTGGCACAGGAGGGCCAGCCTCAGGGGGGTAGGCGACAGACAGGTAAACGTCAAAGCCTGACCTGATGGGAGATTGCCTGGTGCTGACGTGATAGGTGGGAATGGATTGAGGGTCAGGATTAAAAACCTCAAAAGGGATATAGGGTCTCTCCTCGGCTGTTCCATGGACAAATCCAACTACTTTTTCTACGGAGTAGACTTGATAGCCTCGAGGGTTTGAACCAGACGGCCGGACTAAATACTGCGTCTTCTGGTGGTCGAGGATAACGGGATCCGCTTCATAAGGGAAGAGGTTAATCGCCGGTGTTACAAAAAGGACAAAATTATCCGCTTTCACCCGGACAGGAGGAAAGGGGAGGTTATCGAGTTCGAAAGTGACCTCAAATCTTGAACTACTCCCCCTGTTTTGCCAGCGTTCCCAGCCGACAAGGTCTAAAAAAAGAAACTTTTCAGGAGAGATGAAATACTCTTGTAGGATTCGGTAACCGGGAAAGGAATGAGAGGGATAAGGGAGGAGGGCTTCTCGATGAGTGAAACCCACGGGTTTTAGAAATTCCGGGGGGAGAACGAGTGAAGCCCCCTTTTCTTGGGGCGTGATCGCAATGCGTTTTAGATGGCGTCGTAAAAGGAGATAGAGATCAACAGCATTTGGATAGTCTCCGGCGAGAAAGAACCGCAGGGTCTTCGGCTGCCAGTCTGAAACCTTCAAACCGTTTAATTCCAACAGGAGTTTTATGACGGGTGAGCGGCCAGAAGGCTGAGAAAAGGAGGCGTCTAAAAGATTGAGAGGATGGATTTCCACATCAGAAGTAGTCTTGAAAAGACAAGAAGTCCCCTCGACAGGGACAGAGGCGATTTGGATCTCCGCGGGTATTGTCACGGATTGCTTGAGGGTTGGTTTGGGAGTGAAGGCAATCAGAGTGGTCGAAGGGATAGGCCTGAGATAGTGTGGCCAGATCAATTGCATCAGCTCGTTGATGAGCTCTGGGAATTCATCATCCAGTTTCTGTCTCAAGAGTCCATTCAGGAAAGCAACCCCTTCCAATAACCGTTCCACATCGGGATCGGCAGATGGGGCGCTTAACATCGGAGCAAGAGCCGGATGGGCTTTTGAAAACTCCGAGCCAAGATCTCTCAGATGGGCCATTTCTTCCTGGAAATAACGATTAAACATATGGATACGACCCTATTCTGGATGATTTGAATAGGCGAGTCATTTTCCTCTTTGCCCAAAAAAGGGAAAATTTATTGCTTCGGAAGACGATCCTATTGCTTCATCAGTCTCTGATGTCTATTTTTCCATCAGCGTTAATAAGAGCATTAAAAAGAACTTGGTTTTTCGATTCGGTCGACAGTCTTGCCGTAATTTGAAAATGGAGAGAAAGAAGATCGTCTTCCTGGGGGAAGAAGGTAACCCTGACCGCCTTGAGTCGCGGTTCATATTTTTGGATGGCTAACCGCATCCCCCTCTCAATCTCCATCAACGACCCGGGATAGGTCTTCAGAAAATCCGTAAGGTCGGGCAGCCCATAATCTTCACCGATCGGAACGTTTCCCTGTTTGGTATTGAGGATTCGATGGAGATGTCTTGAGACGGAATCAATGATTCTTCTGGGGTCCTCCTTGCCGCGTCTCGCGGGTTCCTTCTCCCACATCCGCAGGCGATCAAGAAGCCTCTCCTCTCGCATGGTCGGTTCAACGTTCCCTTCTAAGCTGAGGGTGCTTTCCAATCATCTTCAGCCTCTTTGCTATCGGGCTCCCATCTCCATTTGATCTTTCTGTAAGTGAAGGAAATCTCCTCCATGTGCCTGTAGGGTTCGTTTTCCTTTAAAAAGACGGTGGGCACAAATGGTTTTATGGAAACGATGATGGCGTCTTCCAAGGTGTGAGTGAAATAGTGTTCCTCAGATCCTTTCTTATCGATTCGATACCATTTGATCTCCACTTTTTTCATATGCTCCCCTTGACAAAGAGCCTTATAGAGAAGGGGTGAGCTTTTATCATACTCCTTGACGATGGTAAGTGGACCATGAATCCTCTTCCCACTGGGAAGACCAGATTGGGGATCCCGTGGAATGTGAATATCATGGTTCATCGCATAGGCGAGGATAGTCCTTTCTCGTCCTTTCATGTCGCAAGAACCTTCGATCTTTCCTTGCTTTTCACCTTCGAGTTCAAGATTAAATGGTAGTGGCATAGTCCGTTCCTCCTTTCTCTATTTATTTTTTGTCCAATTTACCCACCAACGAGAGGGTAAAGTAGGCCCCCATGTATTTAAAGTGGGGTCTTACTTTGAGACTCACCCGGTACCAACCAGGGTCTCCCTCGACATCCTCCACAGTGACCTCAGCCTGGCGGAGTGGCCGCCTGCTCCTCACCCCAGGTTGCGGATATTCCATATCTACCACATACTGGCGAATCCAGGTATTGAGTTCCCGCTCCAGATCGGCCCGCTCTTTCCAGGTCCCAATATTTTCCCTTTGAATCACCTTTAAATAATGCGCCAATCGATTAATGACGAACATGTAGGGTAACTGCAATCCCAACTTATAATTGAGCTCAGCCTGTTTACCGTCTTTGCTGATACCAAAAAATTTTGGTTTCTGAACCGAGTTCGCCGAGAAGAAGGCGGCATTGTCACTTCCTTTTCGCATCGTCAAAGCGATGAAACCCTCTTCGGCCAGTTCAAACTCTCTCCTTTCTGAGACAAGAATCTCCGTAGGAATCTTGGTCTGAATTGCGCCCATGGCTTCGTATTGGTGAAGAGGAAGATCTTCTACCGCACCTCCACCTGCAGGTCCAATAATATTGGCACACCATCGATATTTCGCAAAACTGTCTGTAATCCTGGAAGCAAAGGTAAAGGCTGAATTTCCCCATAAATAATGGTTATGGTCAGCTAAAACATCTTCTTGGTAATTGAAGCTTTTGACTGGCTGAGTATCTGGCCCATACGGTAAACGAAGCAAAAACCGGGGGAGGGTCAACCCCACATAGCGTGAGTCTTCGGTCTCCCGAAAAGATTGCCATTTCGTATACTTGGGTCCCTCCAGGATAGATTTTATATCTTTGAGATGGGGAAGGGTGCTATATTCAACAATTCCGAAGAAAGTAGGACTTGCAGCTGCAATAAATGGGGCGTGCGCCATGGTAGAGACACTGGCTACATATTGAAGAAGTTTCATGTCCTGAGCACCTTCTCCAAATTCATAATTACCAATCAAGGCCCCGTATGGTTTGCCACCAAACTGACCGTATTCTGCTGTATAGACTGTTTTATAAAGTCCGGACTTTGGAATTTCAGGAGCGTCCTCAAAATCGTCAAGAAGGTCTTCTTTCGTCGCATTGAGGATCTCTATTTTTGCGTTCTCCCTGAAATCGGTTTTATCGATAAGAAACTTGAGGGAACCCCAGATAGATTCAAGCTTCTGAAAATCTGGGGCATGAAGGATCGCATCCAACTGAAGGCCCATTTTTTTGTCTATTTCAGAAATCATCTGATCCACGACCTCTTTGGTCACCTTGACGGCTTCCCGACCAGGTTCAAGAAGTTGAGTGATGAAGGCCTCAATCCCCTTCTTTGTGAGCAAATAGGTGATGTCTGTCGGTTTGAGTTTCGTGGCCTGAACAATTTCCTCTAAGAGAGAGGGTTGTTCTAATACTTTTTCTTCAGTGGAAACTGCCTTTTCTTTTTCCGTGGCCATACATCTCCTCCTCACTCCTCGATTCCCATTTCTTTGAGGAGTTGTTTTCGGGCGGTGTCATCTTTAACCAGTTCCTGAATCTTTTTACGGAATCCAGGGACATTCGCCATGGGGCCCTTTAGAGCTCTGAGGGCATCCCTCAGTTCAAGAAGGCGCTTTAATTCAGGAACCTGATTGACAAGCGAATCAGGGCCAAAATCTTTGATGGATCCTAATTGGAGCTTCACATTCATTTCTTCATCTGGCCTGCCAGAAAGTTTATTCGGGACGATGAGATTTAGGCTAAGCCCTTGGGCCTTCAGAACTTCATTAAAATTATCCTTATCAATATTAATAGGTTCTCGTTTCTCCACTGGTCGTTCATCCGGCTTCCCTGTAAAATCACCCATGACCAACAACTTGAGAGGAAGCTCCACCTCTTCTTTGGCATCACCCGTAGCCGGCCGATAAACAATATTCACCCTTTCTTTTGGAGCAACCGAGGCTTCTTTGGGCATAATTCCCTCCTTTCTCTTTTTTATTTATCCTTTTAGGCTAACTTTTTCTTATCCGGATCGCCTCAACCCAATCCATTTTTGCGATGCGATAAAGTATTTCATTGGCTTTTTCCTTAGACAATTGATCAGCCTGAGATTGAAATCCTCCCCACGCCAGCTTTAAACCCTTTAAAGCTAATTTAGGATCGTACTCCTCTAAATTAAAAAAGTCAATATCTTTAATGATTTGTTCCAGAAAGGGCAGAACAAGTTTAGATTGTTTTGTGTTCAATAACAATTGACACAATGCTAAACGCCAAAGCAATTTCTCTTTTTGGGAAGGACTAAACTGAAATTTCTGTTGAAGTCGCTCTATTGCCTCAAGAAGCTTTCCTTTCTTGATAAGAATCTGAGCCTCTGAAATCTCCTTTCCAATAAGGTCTTCATTCTGTTCCTTCGAGAAAGATTCGGAGATCGGGAGAGGTTCGGTTGCTATGGAGCCGACCGTAGAGGCAATTCCTTTAAGCCATTGTTTGGTTTCAGGGTCGGCAAAAGGAAATCCATCGGAGAACGAAAGATCTTCTAAGCCCGGAAGGCGATGAATAAAGTAGGCTGTTTCTTGCTCCACTACCTCCTTAGCCTTTTTATATTGGTCTCCCAAGTTCATCAACGCCTCAGAAACAAAACGATTCAAATCAATCCAGAAAATGAACTCAGAGACTCTTGCCTCTGCAGATTTAAGGAGTGATTCATAATTCCCCTTATTTTTTAAGTCAATGAGAAAATTCCTGATTTGACCAGGAGGTGGGGGGATTCTTGTCTGACCATTTGTTGCCTGTGGGAGGGTATCCATAATTGACCAGGCTACTGTTCTTGTCCAGCGGTAAGCTTGTGGATTGGAAAGGTCTCCTTGCCAAAGAAAGGTAGCCACACTAAGAATTTTCTGAAGGCCATCGTTTAAGACGGTTTGGGCCTCCTTGGCTGAGGTAATTGTGCCTGAGATTTCGGTTTCTTTCTCGGTCCCTTTTTCTGTGGTAGGACCCTCTTGTTTTGGTTGTTCGCGCGGGGGGGGAGGTGCAGCGAAGGATTCCAACTGATCCCGAATGGCGCTGAAAGAAGGAGGCTCTTCGAGATGTCGGCTCAGAAACTGATCGATTTTCTCCACATTCTCCCTGAGTGATGTGAGTTGGTCCGAGGGAAGAGTCGTTTGCTGAAATCGTTTCAGGGCCGTCTCGGTCTTTTCCAGCCACCATTCAACCGCACCTGAACGAGCCCGCATGCGATTTTTCTCAGGATAAAGATTATCCCAAAAATTTTCCAAGAGATCCTGATAGACTCTCAATCCGATCGCGAAGCCTTCGATTTGACGGTTGTAAATCAGAGCTACGGCTAAGTAGCTGGTTACCAGAAGATCTTTTGATTTTTGGGCTAAGATTTCTGAAGCCAGCTTGATAATATTCGTCCAATTCACACTACTGATTCCCGAAGGTGAAGAGAATTTACTGACCTCGGCCTGAAGTTCTTCAAAAGCAGGATCATAACGGATGTCCGTGCCGGTCGGATGTTCTCCGCGAATCGGTTCCTTACCCAGCAACTCGAGATTCATTTTTTCTCACCTACCTGAGGGAAGAGACCACAATTGAATAAAGTCAGCCGGAGTCAAGGGTCTCCTAAAAATGGCCAAATAAATCCTATCTAAAGTCCCTCCCATAAAGATAGCATTGGGGGCTGCTTTTATATGATTCTTCAAAAGATAATGCCAAAGGCTCACCTGGACAAATTGGTCATTCAACGGGTTTTGGTCTAGATAGACAATGAACTCTGCCTTATCGGATGCACTGGAAGCCTGCCTCTCCATATCTTTCAGATTTAATGAGATAGGATTCGTATTGGAATTTGACCAAAGGTCTTCCAAACCTTTCCTTTTACCAATGAATTTTGGCCATTCAGGATGAGGAGGTCTTATGTGATGGACCTCCACTTCCAATTTTTTAAAATCATTGGCTACTAAAGCAGAGAGATATTCGATCTGATCCCAAGTTCTCTCGCAAGCAAAAGGCAAAAGGTCCCACTTTTCCTTCCAACCAGGAAGAGGACCCGTTCCGATGATCAAAAGAGGATAGGGCCGACCCACGCTATCACTGCTGTCTCTTATCACCCCGCAGGCAATATTCTCTTTTTGTGCCCCCCTTACCCAAAATCGCCAGGCATAAAGATCCAGTGAGGTACTCTTTTTTGAAGTCAGAGTTTCATATCCTTTTTTAACCCAATCAGAGAAACCTTTAGTCAGAGGAATATCCTCCCCCAGCCGAAAGAAGTCTGAAGCGACAGGATGTTTTCCGAAAGCAGCCCATTGCCAATATAGATGAGATGTCATTCTTGCCAAGACCTTACAATGTTCCCAGGTGCCTGTCCTGGGATGGGTATGATTTGCTCAGTGAGTTTATGATAATCTCCACTGAACTTGTAATTCACTTTGATATTTTTAATTCCTAAATTTTCCAGAGCGGTCTTCTCGACAGGAAATTCGCCTGGGAAGAAAGTCTTTTGTCCACCCTTAAATTCTTTCAAGAACTCGATAAAGGCCTGGTTGCCTGTATATTTCTTGGTCAGGATGAGATTACCCACTTCAATCTGAAGAAGAACATCACCACAGGTTTTAAGGGACCATTGAAAGGTCTTGCTGACTGGATAGTTATAATTGATGATCGTTTGACTACCGCTCACACATTGGAGTTCCAGTTTCGTGCTATGAGGTCTTATCCTAGCTTCAGGATTTGCATCGGTAGGTAATCCTCTAATTTCTACCGCGTAATTTTGGTCAATGAGGACTGGGACTGGGGCACCCTTAGTGACATAGGTGAGGAAAGAACTTTCAAAGGGGATCGTTCCTCCCAAAACCTCTTTAGCAGAGTAGCCTTTCGGGCTTCTGGATACGAACGGGGCTGCGGGTCCTTTCATAAATTTCCAAACATGTCCGTCTGGTCCTAAAAGGAGCTGCGCCATTTGCTGACCTGATGTCCCTTGAATCTCGGCGAGAACCTTCTCTTCCCATTGTTGCTGAAGGTAACCGGCCGTCTCTCTCCGGACAAACATCCATAGGAAATCGAGGGGCCCTGAAACCAGTTTCCAAAAAACCTCTTCTGTGGGTCTTCCTTTACTCATGGAGCTTTTTAATTTATTCAAGGCGCTAGAGGCGGCAATTAAAGGTGATTTACTGGTAGCTGGATCTTCACCATATATTTGGGCGGCCATTTGATAGGCCTGATTTCTTGAGGTGGTGGTCTGTGAGGAAAGGGCTGATAAGCCATTCACGTACTCTTGATAGGCTTTTGAAGCCTGGAATTGTGTCTCTGTTTGGCCCACCTCTTTTCCCAGGGTTTTTTCTAATTGGGAGATTAATTTCCTTGCCTCTTCAGCAGTTTTATCCAATATTCCGCCTTCCTTCTGAGTCTTGCTGAGGGCTTTGATAATCTGGAAATGATAGACCTGTGTGAGCCAAGAGGGCAAACCTTCTGTTTTAATTAATGGTTCAAGTTCCAAGGCAATTCTGTTTAAGCATGCAAAATAAGGACCTTGCTCGGTTGCCATTTTTGAAGCCACGGGTTGCCATTCCTTTATTCCCTTTAACCTCTCCCCTCCACTTGGAAAGAAGGCCGCAAAATTTTGCCAGGCATCAAAACAGACAGTTGGATACCATTTCTCAAAATCTGTTTTTTGATTGGCTAAGATCGAACGATCGGTCAGAGCAGTTTCGATCTCCTTCATAAAGGAATCGATCACCTCTCTTCCCTTTCGGGTGAAAGAGGGGGCAACAGACTTTTCGTTGGAAAGCGAGAGACTTCCTCCCCAAAAATCCCAGAGAGTGATATAAGGAATTGTCCCTTGTTTATTCACCCATAGGACAAGCCAACGAAGATTTGTTCTCTTCGTGCTTAAGAGATCATTTAACCAAGCCTGAAGAATCTTAATCTCTTTATTGATCTCGCCAGTATCGGAACGCCAGACCAAATAGTAGAGGTATAATCGACCAAACTTCATTTTCATCTCAGAGATCGTTTTCTGATCTCCTATGATCGATATGGGTTCATAGGAAGGTTGGGGTTTTGCTTGCAGGATGGGGAAAGGTTGGCCTTCAAGGCGTGCCTTGAGAAGATTAATTCGTCTTACGAGATGGGTCACATATTGTCCAATGACCTCGTCAGGGGTCGTGATGGTGAGAGTGGCCAAAACACCTTGCATCTGTTTATCAAAGGAAGCCAAAAAGCCGGTTTGGAATTGTTTACAGTATTTATTCTTGAGTCCCTTTTCAACATGAAGACTTTCAGTCAATCCAAATCTTGGGATCCACCAATTTCGGTTCTGGTCCTCTACTTTAAGGATAGATTGGCAGAAATGATCCATCGTGACCAGGTCGGCCAGAACCTCCCCTCGCAATACAGGGGGTTTTTCAAATGTCTGGCGGGCCTCTTGAATGATTTTTAGATTTTTAACAAAAGAAAAACTGAGTAGACCACATAGGGCCACAATCAGTACAATCCAGGCGGTCAGGCCAAGATTTCTTGTCAAGATACGCCACTGCAAAGCCCGTTTGGTCGGGGTAAAGAGTCCTTTGTCTTTGGGTATTACCTTTGCAAAGAAATCATGAAGAAATAGACCTTTGCTGGTTCCGGGTAAGACTTCTTTCTCTCCGATCAAGCCCAGAGCCTTTAGAAAATGGGAGTAGGGACTACCTTCCTGACGTCCACTGCTGAAGAAGAGGCCTCTTAGAATGGGAGTCTCCTGGTAACGACTCTCTTGAAAGGCTCCCTTCATAAAGATTTGAAGACCTGATTTCAGGCTTTCAAACTCTTCTGGAAAGAGAAGGAGGCCTGGGTCCACGCCCTTTGTACCAGGTTGATGGATCAGAAGAATTCGGAAATTCCTTAAACGCTCGCCAAAAGCGGTGAAGGCCCGTTCTTGAAAGACGGTCACATCCGTGGTGAGATCTTGGTTGATGAACCCCATGGGTTGGTCAAGGCCTTTCTCTGGAAGGTGATCACAGAATTGGGTCATCCCTTGAACCAGGTCACATTTGGTTATCAACACATAGATAGGAAACTTGGTTCCCAAAACTCGCATCAATTCATCGATGCGTCGACGAATATTTTTAGCATCTTCTTCCAGGACTTCAGGTTTTCCGTCCAATAATTTGTCAGCAGCGACAGTGACAATGAGACCGTGGATGGGTTCTCTTCTTCTGTATTTGATTAAGAGGGCTAAAAATTTTTGCCATTCCTCTTTGTCTCGGCCTTCATTGATGGGAATCGCATATCTTCCAGCTGTATCGAGAATGATGGCCTGTTCAAAAAACCACCAGTCGCAATTTCTTGTACCCGAAATGCCCGAGATTCGGCTCACCTCAGCGAAGGGAGAAGAGAGACGAGCACTGGTGATGGCGGTCGTCTTCCCCGAACCACTCTCTCCGATCACCAAGTACCATGGAAGCACATAAAGAGGGTTGCCGTACTTTCTTAGATGGGATTTTCTTAGGGCTTCAATCGCCTCTTTCCAACGGTTCTGAAGCTCTTTCAAATCATCCTTTTCTTTTCCTGAAACTGTTTTAAGGTTGGATTCATCTTGTTCTATGACCTGCTGGACAAATTTCTCTTCCCGACGCTTGAGCCATATCTTTTGAAAAAAAAGGAACCCAATGACTAATCCAATAAGGATTAACAATAGGAAAAATCCCACCCACCAGGGCCAATTCAGGAGGAGGACAACCCCAAAAACCAGGATGATGACCAGAAAGATGGCGACGACGATCAAAGCATATTTAAGAAACTTTAGAAAGAAAGCTTTCATTTAGGGAACCGCCTTTAAGAAATTTTCTGCTACACCGCTTAAAGAAAATTGGTAAATGAAGAAGAGCAAACCGAAGAGAACTACGGGTCCAACCAGGCAGGCAATGGTAAAAGGTGAAAAGTGAAACTTTTGCTTCTGGGGAACTATCTCAATGGGTTCAGCTGGAAGAGCCTCTGGAAAAAGTTCCGCCCTTTCGAGGGAGGGAAGTCCCACAGAACTTCCAAGGAGAAGTTTGAGATTGGAAGTCCTTAACTGTTCGAGGAGATATTCATCTCCCTTATGGTGATAGCGACCCTTAAACCCTAAGGCCAAACAGAGATAATAGACTTCACGAACCTCTCTTTGATGAAGGCCTAAAGCGTTTAATCTTTCAAAGGACTCTTCTCCTGCGTCCAAGGTATGGTAATAAAGTCGCTGGAGCTGTTCCTTTTGCCATTGACCTTTTTGGTTCCACGAAGAATTGAGAATGGCCTCATCGACCCAGGCACAGATCATAAAACGAGCCAAATCATAATCCTCCTGAGAGAAAAGGCCCCTTTTGATATAATTTTCACTTTGGGTGAGGAAGCGCAAGATATCGGCTTTCACCTGCTCATAGGGGGGCTGTTTTGCTTCCACTGTTTTAATGAAATAAACGACGTAGGCAACCAGTTCCATAAAACTATCGGTCAAATGCATAGTGAAACCCCGTTTTAATTAAAATTGGGCTCAGTCTTTTATCTCCCCACCACCATCAGTTCAACCTCCAAATCTTCTGGAGCATTGTCCCAATAAAGGGCGATATTGTTCCATTTTTGCACCAAAGCCCATTGGTCACTATGATGGTTCACCGAAAAATAAATCGAGTGGGCCCTCCGAGGTAATTCTTGAGGAGGTAGAGAAAGATGCTCTAATCCAATACCAGGAAGGGCGCGAGCGATCAGAATGGGTAAGTGTTCTCGGGAACTCAATTTAGCCATGGTTTCAATCGACTTGAGCAACGGTTTCGGTTCCTCTTCAGTCTTGAGCACTAAATAGAAACGATTTCGACCTTCAAACATGGCAGGTTTCAACGTCGCCGCATAGTAAGTCCCATCATAGATCAGACGAATGATATATTCTGGTCCTGCTGTGATCTCATCTAAAAGTTGTGTCACCATTTCCCGAGCGACCGAAAAACATTCCCATAAATTCCGATGATCATAGTTAGGGAGGATACGAGTTCCATCTTCCAGTTCACCCATCACATTGATCCGCTCGGAAAAAGTGGAGAGTTCTCCAATGAGCTGTCTTAGGACTCCGTAAACAGCCCAGGGATGGACTTGTTGTACTTCTGTAAAATGGAAAAAGGTGGGAACATATCGGTTGAGTGACCTTAACGCTAAAAGGTAAACCATATCCCTGGACCCAAACTCAGCTGTCTGAATTCCCCGCTGGCTTTTATACTCCTCCAGTTGGTGACTGCGAGCAGCAATTTGATCTCTTGTCTCCTTGATAAGATTGAAAAGAGGTTCTGAACCTGAGATCGTAAGAGAGGGTGGCACAAAACGTTCGGAGAACCTTATCTCTTCGCCCATCCTTTCCAATTGGGCAATGGGAATAAGGACATAGTCTCCCAATTGCTCCCTTTCAGGTTCCCATAAGATCTTAAGCATAAAATAGAGCCTTTTAACTCGGCCCGGGGGGCCACCAGAATGTAAATCCTTCACTTCTTCTGGATCAGGCGTCGTAACAAACCGAGTGGTCACATCAGAAAGGTTCTCTAATTTTTCGGCGATGGTTACATTCTCCCCATCGTTGTTCCACTTTTTGAGACCCATCAGGACAGTGAACGGTTTACCTCCTTCGACCCATGCCTCTTCAAAGGCACGGGCTTCAACGAAAGCGTTCCCAGGGAAAACAGCAAAGGTTCCATCTGGAAATAGAAAATTCCCCTTCAAGAGGTTGAAGGACCTCAACCCTAAGGCTGCTTTTTGGACTTCGATTTCACCAATCCCCCAGAAGTGAGGTTCAATAAAATGATGAAAAGGAGCTATTAGGGATTGGAAAGAGAGATCCAGGAGCTGAAAATGTTGGGGTTGCAAAAAAAGGCCTTGGTGCCAGAAAAGTGGTCTTTGGATATCCATTATTTCTCATTCCCCCTTGTATCATTAATCTGTTGAGGGCCTAAATATAAATTAATATTCAGAATCCCTGGTTTTTGGGTGATGGTTTTCCAAGTCTTTGCTTCAACGATTGGATGTGAATATTGACGAGTCACTTTTTCTTTTTGAAGTTGATAATATCCAGCCACCACGCCCACATATTTTGCATTTGCAGGTCGATCTAATAGCTCCGTATATTCTTTATTCGGGTGAATAATGAATCTCTTTGCATTGGTGACGCTCGGGTGGAATTTAGTGCACTCACAAAGTTTCTCCAAACCTCCTTTTTCATCCAACAGTTGATTAAACTCATTTGGGTCAATGAGGTTGTAAACGCAAAAAACAAGGGTATGGGGAATACCCTGATAGAGATGGAGATTGGGGTCGCTTTTCAGATAGAGCTGAATGGCCTTCGGTTGATACTCCCCAAAATTTGGGGGGATGATAGTTTTTGTACAAGAATAGAGGAAAAGAGTGGGAAGCAGAAACAATAATATTTTAATACGTCTTTTCATTTTAACCTCCGGTCGGCATTATATAGTTTTTGACAAGTTTTTTCAAATTCTCGTAAGAGCTCCTTCGTGAAACGGCCAGACTCAAACCAACCTTTACAAGTCCGAAATTTTTCTTTATAAATTTCGAAAAATTCGGCTTTGCGCAAAGGGCCAAATTTTAACCATCCACCGGTCGTCGCTTCGATATGATCAGGATTTAGATCCTTCAGGATTTCACCTACTTTGGTTTGGGCTGCCTGTTGAAAGGCCTGGTGAGCAACTAAAAAGGCTTCTTGGATCTGATCGAGATAGCTCTGAAGTGAGACAGATCCGGCACTCCCTTCAAGATCGGAGCCAATGATATGTCTGATCGTTTCGTCGAATTCCGTCTTTTTTCCTAATAACGTAGTTTGAATAACATCGATGATCTGATTTAATGTGTTAAAAATTGTGTTCAACGAATGGGCTAATTTCTCTAAAACTTCTGTGCATGAAAGATCCACTTCAGAGATTTTTTTTCCCAACAGCAAAGAAAATAACCGTGAAAACTCTTTGGATTCAAAATCAAGGTCTGGAGGAGCCTTAGGGCTAAGACTTTCGAATTGACGAGTCAATTTTTCCAAGAGTTTCATTTTCTCAGTGGGCGAAAACTCCTTCAGACGCTGGTGAATATTGGCCTCAATCAATGTTTCAGCCCTCAATGGATCTGTTTTATAAATCGTTCTGATTTCACCAGCCAGGGTCTCTATGGAAATTGGACTACTCCTTTTTTCCATCTTTCTCTTTGTCCCGAACCTTTCCTTGCCCGAGGATAACCGTTTCGGCTAAGTTATCGTCCTCAGACAACTTCTCTATAGTTTTTGGGATGACATCTGTTTGGGACTCCCCGGAGGGCAAGGCCTTCTTTTTCAAACTAAAGTCTTTCGATGGTACTTCTTTGTAAAGAAGGGAAACACCCTTTCCAGGTCCAAGGATAACTGTTTGAGCTAAGAAATCCTCTCCCTTTGGCAACTCATCAATCTTTGGGCGAAGGCAAATGTCCCCTTCTTCCACATTTCCTTTCTCTTCTAGACCTAAACCGGCCCTCGGAACTGAGATGATTACCGTCTCAGGAATAATTTCTTTCCCCTTCTCTTCCTTTAAAGAGGTACTAGACTCTTTTTTAAGACCTCCAGGGGAAAGGACAACCGTTTCTTTCCACTCCTCCTTTTCCGCCTCAATTCCCACTTGCCATTTTTTAAAAATCCTCGTCAGAATCCCGTGAATAACCTCATCCTCTGTGTTGATTTCTGAAAGTCTTGTTTGAGAGCTTACCATAGGTTCTTTCCAAAAGAGATTTTTCTTGACCTCTTCTCTTAAATTTTCTAATTGTTTCAAAAATTCTTCTATTGACCATTTGGCATCATATTGAAAGCTGGATTTGAAGAGGGACCATCCTAAAAGAAGGGACTTTTCCCAGAGGGAAAGCCAGTCTTTATTAAAGGTCTTGCCCTCTGGATCCCAGAAAATATTCATAGGGTTAAATAAAGGTTTTGAAAAATTCTGATCAGAAAAAGGGTGCTCCAATGATTTTCTTAAAGAAATTGAAATGTTTGATATACCTTGTTTTTTGTTGGCCAGAAGAGCGTAAAACCAGACTAACGCTATGAAAAAGAAAGTATAAGAAGAGGATAGTCTTGGAGGTTGAATTTCAGGAGGATGCCTGCTGATGTCCAGAAACCCAACCCTGAAGTTCCAAAAAAAAGGAAGAAGACTGCTTGAGTTTACCAGTTTAACCCAAATTCGATTAAGGGATAACCCCAGATCAGGATGTTTGAAAAGATCTGTTCCGAGGAGGAGATTTTGGATGACTTCCTCCAGAAAAGAAAGCTTTAAATACAAAACCTCCCAAAAATATCTCTCATCGTTGTTATAGAAAAAGGGAGCCTTGGTAAAACCATCCTCTTTGATCGTTTTCAAACAACGCGCTCTCCCTAATCCTTGTCTAATCTCCACCTGGGCTTCGAGTTCCTCAAAGGTTGCCCCTGAGATAAGAGACAAGAAATCGGATCCATGAAGGGACATGGCATCAAAGGCAAACAAGTAAAAAGGATAAAAAGCAAAGGGATATATTCTCGAGAGTACCCGTTGATCTGAACTGTAACACTCTTGATGATTTGGACATGCACCGCAAGGAAATTGATCATTTGTATTACTAAGCAAAAAACCATACTCCTTGATTAAAGCCCATCGGTCCTTGATTGTAGGAGGATCGGAATGATCCAATTCATACACATAAAAATCAGACTTGCTTTCCGAAAAACAGGAGGGACAGTACAGATAACGTTTCAATGAAGCGGAATAGGGCTGAAGTCCCGAGTGATTTAAAAGATTATCGTTCTCGCATTGACGTAAAGAAAGTCCACATTTTGGACAAGGGGGGTGGAAAAAGAGCTTTCTGGTTTTGCAAAAAAAGAGGGATTGGAAGGGCCTTAACCTTCCTTCTTCGTTAATTTGATTAGCAAGGATTGTTAGGGGAAGGACCTTATTTTCAACCGCATAAAAAGAGAATGTTTCCTGCCAAGATTCAACAATATCACGGTTGTTAATGGGCCATAGATCATCCCTCGTTAGAAGGTATTGGTCCCTTTGAACTGAAACGAATACCTTTTTGAGTGGACTCTCGGCATCGGACACAAATTCGGCCTCAAGTAAACGGGCAAGAGGATCTGAATCAGTAATGACTAAAAAGGGGAAAGGAGTCTTTTCCAGGATGGCGGGGTCTTGAGAAATCAAAGAAAACTTTAAATAGGGGTTTCCATGCGATGCATCTAGGTAAGGAATCAAGGAAGGCGGGTGCCGGATGTCTTCCACTTTAAGCTCCCCCATGGAAGTCCATTAAGATGCTTAAACTTTGAAACCTTTAACCTTCTTTTACTTCTCTGATGTTTGAAGGGGTGTAGTCTTACGAGTCACACTATACTCAAATGTTCAACCAAAGTCAAGTAATCGATACAGTTCAACAGAGGGCAATAAATAACTTGACAAAAAGAATGGTTGGTGCTTGGGTTTTCCATTGAGATATTCGATTGCGCACGTTTCCGCAGCTGAGTTATTTGAGAAGTTTTCGGAGGCGAAGAAGGAGTTGTGGGGAGGGGAATTTTGGGAGGGCAGGTATTTCGCTAGGACGGTTGCAGATAAGGTTAAAGTAGAATTGATCAAGAGGCACACTAAATATCATCAGGATGAGTTTCATGGGAAACAATTAAGTTAAAGGAGAGGGAATATAACTCTCAGTTGATGGAAATTGATTCACAGATTCAAAGTTTACAGACAAAAAATCCGAATTCTTATGAAAACCTCATTAAAACACTCGAACTCTCTAAAAGTCTTTATCCTCAATATGTTAGAGCAATTCCAGAAAAAAAAGCTAAAATGTTAAAATTGGTAGCCTCGAACTACACCTTAAGCGATGCAAGTATTTGTCCTAAATACAGAAAGCCCTTTGACATAATCGCCAAAGGGCTTTCTCGTCCAAACTGGCTCCCCTTCGTGGACTCATATCGAACTTTTATCGTTACTCTCTCTACGGACATATTGGAAGGCACAAAATCATTTGGCAGAGTAAAGGATTCATGCAATAATGAATCGAGTTCTTTTTACCTACGATATATGAATGAGAAAAAAGAGTTAGAACCAATGGTTCAGGCTAAATATCAAATTTTTGAAAAAAATTTCAAATTTGTTAAAAGAAATGCCTGACAGAGTCTTGCAGCTGGAGAATTCACTGGTATCTTTTCTTGTGGGCACTGGGGATTTCGATGGGATGTCAAGGCTTTTGGGGAAAAAGGAAAGCCTGTTTACAAAGAGAAGTAAGCACTCGCAGCGATTATGAAGGAAAGGAGCGTCATGAAAATCAAGAAAGTGGGTGTAGTAGGTTGTGGGATAATGGGCTCGGGTATCGCTCAGATCTGTGCCCAGTCAGGTTACCATGTGGTAGTCTCTGAAATAAACAGTGAACTATTAACTAAGGCCTTGGCATCAATCAATTCGTTCCTATCGAAAAGCATTGAACGGGGCAAGATAACCGAGGAAGATAAGCAAGTAACAATTGGTCGTATCAAGGGTACCACCAATATTATGGACTTCCATGACTGCGATCTAGTCATTGAAGCGGCAACTGAAAAAATGGACGTGAAGAAAAAGATTTTTGCTGACTTAGACAGAATTTGTCATAAATACACTATTCTAGCTACTAATACCTCAGCTCAATCTGTGATAGATATGGCATCGGTGACTAGCAAGCCCGACAAGGTGCTGGGACTGCACTTCTTTAATCCAGCGCCAATTATGAAGCTGCTTGAGATCGTTAGGACTATTGCCACTAGTGATGAAACAGTTGAAGCCGCCAAAAACTTTGGGAAATCCATAGGAAAGAGCGTTATTGTAGCCCCAGATACACCGGGCTTTATTGTAAATCGTCTGCTAACACCCTTCCTAGTCAACGCTATCCGCATGGTAGAGGCTGGTGTTGCCACTGTTGAGGATGTTGATATTGCAGTAACTCTGGGTCTAAATCATCCCATGGGACCTTTCAGGCTACTTGACTTTGGCGGGCTTGATACTTTTTTGGAAGCTGCTAGTGCCAAGTACGAAGAGTTCAAGGACCCCCAGTATGCGCCGCCAGTCTTATTGAAAAAAATGGTTGCAGCCGGCTGGTATGGGCGTAAAACAGGAAAGGGATTCTATGAGTACAAGTAACAAGGTTTCATAATCAGCTCATCATGAGTGACGAGGATATTTTCTTTCTGCTTCGTAGTGAACAGGGGACAATAGTAGGAAAGGGAATGAATGGGCTTTCATTTTTCAAAGAGGAAGAGGATTCCAGGTAAGAGGTCCGCCAGTTCTCGAAGGAGGAACTGCACCCCAGTTGGGTTGCACGTCCAATCTTTCTCATTTTTGGTGATGATAAACTCTGGGCAGGTTTTCAAAGGGCGGCTCATAACATAGTGGAGAGATGGTAGCTGACATTGGGATGATCCGAAGAATATAGTGGTGAGTCCGATTCTTATTTAGAATAAGGTAATTTTCTTTAAGGAGATGGCTTATCACGGAGCACCAGGGGTTGATCTCTTTGGATACAATTAGCGGTTGTTTCTGAAATTTGTATTCCATCTCTACAATAACCCTATACTTCTAATCTCGTTTGGTCATTCTATGAGGCGGGAATTGTTACATCCAGTTACAACATACAGTACCCACCGTTAACGCAAATTGTTTGTCCCGTTATAAAACCAGCTTTGTCAGATGATAAGAACGCGACTAAATTGGCGACATCCTGAGGTGTTCCCAATCTGCGCATAGGATATGTAGAGAAAACCTTGTTAGCCCGTTTTTCATCATTTAGTCCGAACAGTTGTGTATACAGCTCCCTATTCTCTTCCGTCACTACTAATGCTGGACTGACGACATTGACAGTAATTCCTTTAGGACCAACATCCTGAGCCAGAGATTTAGCAAATGCAATAACGGCACCCTTCGCACTTGCATAGATACTCTGATAACGATCACCTACCCTCTCAGCATCTGATCCTATAAAAATAATTCTACCGCTTCTCTGCTTGGTCATTTGTTTCAATATAGACCTGCAGCAATTAAGAGCCCCAATTAAGATTACGTCTATAATATTTCCCCATACTTCTACAGGGGTTTCCAAAAAGGGCTTATAGCTAAAGGAAGCCGAATTATGTATCATGATGTCGACTTTACAAAATTTCTCCAAAGTCTTACTACACAATTTTTCAGTTTCCTCTAATCTACCTACATCTGTCTTGATCATAATAGCCTCACCGCCAAGGTCTTTCACCTCCTTCACGACATTATTACCGCGCCCATTATTGGTACTAGCAATGACTACTTTAGCACCCTCTCGGGCGATGGTGTGAACAATTATTCTTCCAATGCCACGGCTCCCACCGGTAACGATGGCTACTTTTCCTGTTAGCCCAAGATCCATCTTATTTTGTGATTTAATTATGTTTTAACTATTTTTTTCCGGATTTGATACATATGTAGGAAAGATGTGTTTGTGATTTGATGATGAGCCAGTTCTTGAAATCAAATTGTACATGGGCCTATTCTTTTTCAGTCTACCCAATCTTGCTTGCCTATTTTCCATCGCGCAGAATTGAATTACTTCAGGAATTCTTTCTCCCTTTCTCCCTTAGGATTTACTACCTTATACGCCTGCAAATGATTCACAACATGCAATATCCACCATTTACACTAATCGTTTGTCCAGTTATGAACCCAGCCCTATCAGAACATAAGAAGACTACTAAGTAGGCTACATCCTCAGGCCTTCCCAGTCTACGCATAGGATAGGCTGCGTAAAGCTTTTGGGATCGTTTTTCGTCTTTCAAGCCATACATTTGTTCCAATATTTGTTTGTTTTCTTCTGTTTCTACTAATGCAGGACAGACAACGTTAGCAGTAATTCCCTTAGGCCCAACATCTTGGGCGATGGATTTAGAGAAGGCAATGATCCCCCCCTTCCCACTTGCATAAATAGGTTGGTATAGATCACCTATTCTGCCGGCATCGGAGCCGATGAATATTATTCTGCCGCTTCTCTGCTCGATCATGGGTTTCAACAGGGACTTGCAGCAATTAAAAGCACCCATTTGACTCACACCAATAATGTCTTTCCATTTTTCCGCTGGAGTGTCCATAAAGGTTTTGACACTAAAGAGGGCCGCATTATGTACTAAAATATCAATCCTTCCAAATTTTTCTAAAGTGACGGAAGATAGTTTTTCGGTATCTTCTAACTTACTAACATCTGTTTTTATAATAATTGCTTCACCACCAAGGTCTTTAACCTCGTCGACAACTCTATTCCCACCCTCAGTATTGATATCAGCTATGACTGCCTTGACGCCTTCGTTGGCTAAAGTATGAACTATAATTCTTCCAATACCTTGTCCACCACCCGTAACAATAGCTACTTTCCCTTTTAGTCCAAGATCCATTTCAATACCTCCTAATTTCTATGACTTTTTTCTTTTTAAAAAATCTTTTCAGGTACATCCATGTTGATAAAAATGATAGCCCGAGTCCTTGCTTGCAATTCCGATATCTGTGTATGCCGATCTGTGTGATAAAGCCTAAAAGTCACGAACTCAATAACAACATCATCTTCCATCTCGACACCGAACTTGTCAACTTCGGTAACACGCAGGGGTTCTTTGGTTCTTTAAGGGGTACCGCCTCAATCTTCTTAGCTACGGTCCACATCCGCGCGTATCCTATTGTTTTATTTATGTTTCCAAATGGGCTTCCTTTTCTCCATAAAGGACTTGAGCCCTTCGTTTGCATCCTCTGTCTGCATTACCAGGCCAACATAGATATCATCCACTGTTTTCAAAGCTTTTGCAAATTCCATATCGTAAGCCCTCAACAGGGCATATCGAGAGAGTTCGAGCACCTTTGCACTCTTTTTCCTAAATCTTCCAAGAAACTTTTCTACTTCATCTTCTAAATGATCTTGAGATACCAACTTGTTTACGAGTCCAAGCCTATAAGCATCGCCGGCACTTATCGGGTCGCCACTGGTTATCATCTCGAAGGCGATATTCCTCGGAATCTTTCTCGGAAGCATCACGATGGCGAAGCCTGGGTAAAGGGAAAGGGTAATCTCAGGAAGAGAAAAAGCAGTCTTGTCCGTAGCGATGATCATGTCACAACAGAGCACGAGCTCAAAACCTCCTCCCGAGCAAACACCATCGACAATCGCCAATGAGGGCTTTTTGCCATTTGCCACTGTCAGCATCAGTTCCTCAAAGGCGATGAGCATATCGTTCATCACCTCGGGGAGATGGTCCTTCACATCAACTCCAGCGACAAAGGCCTTATTGCCTGCCCCCCTTAATGTGATGATAGATATATCCTGGGTCCTCTCTGCATCCTGATAGACTTCTGTTATCTCCCTCATTGTTTTTATATTAAGAATATTTAAAGGAAGCCGGTTAATTAAAATCTTTGCAACACCATCTTTCTTTTCATAAATAATGTTCTCATATCCCATCGTTATCCCTCCTTAAAGGAATTCAAGTATTTGATGTGTTTAATCTTGCGACCATTTCATGTGGAATTTTTGCCGATTTTTTGATTTGTGTGTTAACACAAATGAAGGTAATATTCCCGTCCGCACAAATTTTTCCTTGAGTTTTGTTATAGCAAGTGATACGGAATATGATCCTCTTTTCTGTTAATGTTTTTATTTCCGGTTTAACCTCCAAGATATCATCAAAAAGTGTTTCGCTTAAAAAACGGCAACTACACTCCCCGACAACGAGAGTCTCTTCCACCATTTCCTCGTCAAGGATAATGCGACCGAGGAAGTCAAAAATTATGCCTTTTTCGCGAAAAAACTCCAATGTTGCATCGTCAAAAAATTCAAAATATTTTGGGAAAAAAATCCTTCCTGTGCAATCCGTACCACTGTATCTTATTCTTACATCCATATGCCACCTTCAAATTTTAGTTCTTTCATGATGCGGTATGGTCTCTACATATAGATACCTCCATTGATGCTCATTATCTGCCCTGTAATATACCCCGCATTATCACTGACCAGAAATGCTGCAAGCTTAGATAGCTCCCAGGGATCGCCCATTCTTTTCAGAGGTATTTCCTCTATTGATTTCTGTTTAAGATCCTCTGGGATCTTATCGGTCATGGGGGTCTTAAAAAGACCAGCAGCAATAGCATTTACCGTAATATTATACCGAGCGAGCTCCTTGGCTGCCGATTTTGTCAGACCATGGACTCCGGCCTTTGCCGCGGCATAATTTGCCTGACCCGGGGTACCTCCCTTTTGTCCTGCTACTGAAGAAATATTCAATATCCTCCCATAATTCTGCGGGATCATCACATCACAGACACATCTTATACAGTTGAAATAACCAGTAAGATTGATTCTTAACACGTCATCCCATATCTCCTTTGTCATCTTGTAGATCATCATTGGTTTTATGATCCCTGCATTATTGACAAGAATGTCTATCCTTCCGAACATTTCTTTTACTTTAACCACCATCTCCCTCACCTGATCCATCTCAGAGGTATCACAAGGGATGGCGACCGCCTGCCCTCCCATCTGCTTTATCTTCTCAATGGCTTCCACCCCTTTATCTTTTGTCCTGTTAACAATAACCACCGTGGAACCTTCACGGGTAAATTCCTCCGCCATAGTAAGGCCAAATCCTTGACTTCCTCCGGTGATGACAGCAATTTTCCCGTCTAAAAGCATTTTCTTCCTCGCCTCCCTAATCTTCTTTTCTTATGATGATCGCTCCTCCCAGTCCTCCACCGCCGCATAAAGTCGCGAGGCCAATCTTACCGCCTGTTCTCTTGAGGGCATGGTAGAGAGTTACGAGAAGGCGTGAGCCAGAACTGCCCGTGGGGTGTCCTAAGGCTATTGCTCCACCATTGATATTTATCTTCGTGGGGTTCAAACCTAACTCCTTTATTCCAGCCAGAACAACACAAGCGAAAGCTTCGTTGTATTCTACGAGATCTATGTCATCTAACTTCAAGGGAACCTTTTCGAGCGCTTTGGGCACGGCATAGATCGGACCGACTCCCATAATGGAGGGATCGACTCCCACAGTGTGATAGGAGAGAAAGCTGGCCATGACTCTCAACCCTAACTCATTAGCCTTCTTCCGAGAAGTGAGGATTACTCCGTTTGCCCCGTCGGTCAGCGGACAAGCATTTCCTGCTGTCACCGATCCCCCTTCATAAACAGGTTGCAATCTCGAAAGTTTCTCAATAGTAGTATCCCTTCGAAGGCATTCATCCTTTTCGAACAGAAAGGCCGGCTTTTTCTCCTGAGGTACTTCGAGAGGTATGATCTCCTCATCGAACCAACCATTGTCCTGTGCATTGATAGCCTTCCTGTGACTTTCATAAGAAAATCTGTCCTGATCCTCCTTCGGTATTCCGTATTGCTTTGCCAGTTTGTCCGCAGTGGCAACCATATTGAGCCCGCTTAGTCTACAGGGAATATAGAGATCGTCAATAAGAGTCTGCGGCCCACTCCTGAAACCCCATCTTGCTCCTTTCAGGATGTAGTGGCCACCCGACATGTTTTCCATCCCTCCAGCCACAATAATTTCGGCGTCACCCAGCATGATAGACCTTATCCCCTCAATCACGGCCTGCATTGCAGAGATGCAAGTCATGTTGATCGTAGAGGCAGGGGCCTCGATTGGGATTCCGGATTTAAAAGCTACGGCCCTTGCGGGATTACCACCATAACCTGTCTGTCTCGTTTGCCCCCAGAAGAGAAAATCGACCCAGTCAGGTTTTATCCCCACTTTCTGAAAGAGTTTCTTCAAAAGCATTGCAGACATATCATCGGCTTCCAAATCCTTCAATGTACCACCAAATCTACCCCTTGGGGTTCTCCCCATTCCGACAATTACGATGTCCTCCAATTTTAGTCTCATTCCTTCCTTAATACCTCCTCAAATTCTTATTCAAGTTTGGCTCCACAACTGCCACAATACTCAAACTCCGTTGGTAATCCTTTTGTCCCACAATTAAGGCAACTTCTAGCAGGAGCTCCCCAAAGATACTCAGGGGTTTTTCCCTCGGCAGCAAGTCTCCTAAGCTTAAGATAATCAGTTTTCCTTTTTTCCACAAAAGAGCCCATACCCTCGTAGGGTTCAGGTGAAGTGAAATGGGTGCTGAGCCAATCAGTAGCATGGCCACCGAGAATAGCAGCAGGAATATCCTTAAAGAAATTGACCTGTTGAAGGGTATACCTCATACATTCAGGAAACTTATTGACCAACTCCCCTGCCATTTTTTCAATAGCTTCATCCAACTTCTCATACGGAACAACCTGGTTCACAAGCCCCCACTCCAGTGCAGTTTTTGCATCTATCCTTCTGTTCAAAAGAAGCATTTCTCGAGCTCTTCGATCGCCTATGAGGAGGGGAAGAAACCAGCAGGAAACCGCCGCGACAGAGCCAACATTCGTGCCCACTTGAAAGAATTGAGCGTGCTCTGCTGCTATGGCGAGATCGCATGAGATGTTGAATTCATTACCTCCGCCAACGGCCATGCCATTGATCCGTGCAATCGTAGGTTTCCCCATGTGTCTTAATAGTTCGTTCACCCGCATGAAGAGGTTTCCCCACTTCCAGAAATCCCGTGGAGTGGTGGTGTAACATTTGGTATACTCTTCAACGTCGCCGCCGGTGCAGAAAGCCTTTTCTCCTGCTCCTGTAAGGACAACAACAGCGACTGAGTCATCCCAGGAAGCATCGAGGAAGGCCTGCGCCATCTCCCTCAGCGTCTCAGTACGATAGGTATTGAACTTCTCGGGTCGATCGATGATCACCCGGGCGACCCAATCCTTTTTCTCGTAGATAATGTCCTGGAAATTGTATTCAGCCGGATCCTTTGGAGCGAACTTCCTTTGTTCTTCCATTATTCACCTCCTGGTATAAAGATAGTTGATCATAAAGACAACCTCATTGAGGTGCTGTGTAGGCCTTCTTACCCAGATATAGATCTCGAATCTGTTCATTCTTTAAAAGGTTATCAGCCGAATCCTCCACCACAATACTTCCCGTTTTCATCACATAGCCTCGATCGGCCACCCTTAAGGCCACGTTTGAATTTTGTTCAACAAGGAGAATGGTCATTCCTTTTTTGCGAAGGTCTGTAATCACATCAAAGATCGCCTTCACAATCAGAGGGGCTAATCCCAATGAGGGCTCGTCCAAAAGCAATAGCTTTGGTTTTGAAATCATTCCCCGTGCAAGGGCAAGCATCTGCTGCTCCCCTCCGCTTAATGTCCCTGCCTTTTGTTCCATCCGTTGGCCCAAGGGTGGAAACATATCAACAAGGGCGTCCATATCCTTTAGAATTTCAGATCGCTCACCTCTCTTGTACCTGTAATAAGCCCCCATTTCCATATTTTCCCTGACGGACATGTCGGTAAAGAGTTCTCTTCTTTCGGGGATCATGCAGAGGCCCTTTGAGATGATTTTCTCTATGGGACAGTTGGTGATCTCTTCTTTATCTAAAAAAATAGCTCCATCCTTCGGAAGAAGTAGGCTACAAATCGTTTTTAAAAGAGAGGTTTTTCCAGACCCATTGGCTCCAATAATCGTCACGATCTCTTTTACTTCCACTCTCAGGGAGGCATCCTTAACTACGTGAACTTTCCCGTAAAAGCTGTTGACTTCTTCCACTCTCAACATTTGGTAAAACCTCAAGTTGGTCCCAACATTTAAGCCTGCTTCTGAGAACTAGTAGATCGCTTCCAAAATACAATTACAATAGGATATATTTGTAGCTGTAGGCTTTTGGCCTGCGAGAACAACGCAACCTAAAGGTTGCGGCTACAAGTGCTGTTGAAACGTTAATTGGGAATCGCTCTAATAGGAGAACCCCTTGCCCAAATAGGCCATGATCACCTCTTCATTATTCTGAATTTCTCTAGGGCTTCCTTCAGCGATCTTGTCCCCATGGTTTAGGACCACAATCTCATCTGCAATTTCCATGACTAGATTCATATCATGTTCTACAAGAAAAATGGTGATGCTCAAATCATTCCTCAGAGTCAAAATCCTCTGGGCAAGTCTCTCCGTTTCCAGGTCATTTAGCCCACCAACCGGTTCGTCCAGAAGTATTAGAGAAGGCGATGTTGCCAGGGCACGTCCAATTTCCAACATTTTTTGTTCCCCAACGGGCAAATTCTCAGCCAGTGTATTTCTTCTCCCCTCCAGACCCAAGATATGGAGTATCTCCAGGGAGCGGTCCTCTATTCCCTTTGCCTCCCTCCGGCAAAAGGGCGTTTTGAGACCACATGAAAATATTTCACTTTTGGTCCGAGGGTGACAACCCACCTTCACGTTTTCAAGGGTTGTCATCTGACCAAAAAGCCGCGGAATCTGGAAGGTCCTGCCCAATCCTAAACGGCAAATGTCATGCGTCTTTAATCCATTTATTTTGATATCTTTAAAATAAATCTCCCCTAGTGTGGAGGTCAAGAGTCCACTGGTCACATTGAAAAGAGTTGTCTTGCCGGCCCCATTCGGCCCTATTAAGGCCTTGATCTGTCCCTGCCGAACGCTGAAGCTCACATGGTTTAGTGCAAGAAGCCCCTTAAATTCTTTGGAGACATTGTTGATGTCAAGCACTCCGTTTAATCCCGTCCTTGTGGGTGGGCCCCACTCCAAAAAGTCCGATCGGAAACCTTGATGATTCGTCCTATCCAGCTTGAGATCCATCTTACGAATCCCCCAGGGGTAAAAGCCGCAATGATAAACAGGAGAACCCCATAAATAATGAGAGAGTAAGAATATTCGCTCAATATACGCCGGATGGGTTCAGGGAGGAGGGCAAGTTTACTGGAAAAGCTCAAGAATTCTGGCAATAGAACGATGATAGCAGCGCCTACAACCCCGCCTAAAGGATCTCTCGCCCCTCCCAGCACAACCATGAAGAGCAAGACAATGGAGAAATGGACATGGAAACTGCCAGGGCCTATAAAGCGTGAATAATGAGCGAAAAGACTGCCTGCAATTCCAGTATAAAAAGCGCTCAGGGTAAAGATCTTCAATTTATATTTAGAAACATTAATACCTAAAGCGGCCGCTGCTGTTTCGTCCTGACGCACGGCGGCAATGGCACTTCCGATTCGAGAATGGAGGACGTTTCTATTAAACAGAAAGACGAGGGACAAAATCATCCAGACCAGATAAAAGTACCAGGCATCGGAATAAAGTGAATAGCCCAAGAAGCTGGGGCGCTTGATCCCGGCCAACCCAGCTACCCCGCCGGTGAAGCTTCCCCATTGCTCCACGATCACGATGAAGATCTCGTTAAAGGCAAGGGTTGCCATGGCTAAATAGGCATGCCTCAGCCTGATCGAGGTTAGACCGACGATATAACCAAAGGCGGCCGCGATGATCCCAGAGAGCGGCATCGCAAGCCAAAAGTCAAAAGATAACTTGGTGGTCAAAAGGGCCGAGGCATATGCTCCTATGCCATAGAAGGCCGCCTGGCCCAGAGATATCTGCCCGGTATTGCCCAAAAGTAGGTTCAAGGCCGTAGCGGCAATAGAATATATGCCGATGAGGATAAGAATAATGATAAGATATTTGGAAATAAGATGAGGAAGCAAGACAAGAACACCCAGCCCCAGGATTGAGAGCAGAAAATACAAAAAGCGGGAGTTTCGGATCATCTCTTCATTCCATCTTCGTTGAGAACAACCCCTGGGGGCGAACTAGCAAGATCACCAACAGCGTGGACATAGTAATGGCGTCCAGATATGCTGTCGTGATCAAGCCTGCCGTTATTGATTCCATCACTCCAAGGAGAAATCCGCCCAACATCGAGGCTGTTGAACCGGCCATCCCGCCCAGGATCGCGGCCGTGAATCCTTTAATAGTCAAGGGTATAGCCAAGTATCCACCGGCGAAGGTAAGGGGGCCGATGACCATCCCGGCCATGGCCCCTAGAGCGAGAGCGATCCCGAAAGCCACCGAGTAGGTCTTTCGGATGTTGATGCCCATCAGCCTTGCGGCTGTGGCATTGTTGGCCGTGGCGCGGATGGCCTTACCTATCATGGTTCTCTTCAAAATCCATTGCGTGGCTGTCAGGCCAATAACGGTTAGACCGATGACCCAAAGGCTCTGGGGCAAAATAAATAATTTTCCGAACGTAATAGAATGTTTACTCCAAGGGAATGGAGGAAAAGGTAAAGAGTCCTTGCCCCAGATTAGGGCTGCAATGTTCTCAAAGACGGTGCTCACTGCCAGGAGGCAGATAATCTGGATAACAGGGCTCAGGTATTTTATAGGTTCGATGATGATCCGATTAAAAAAAATGCCAAAGAGCCAGCCGATCAGCAGGATCAAAAACAGTACAAGAAAGAAATTTAGTTTTAGATGGACGATCAAGGTGAGGCCGAGAAGGCCTCCCAGAAGGACAACGACGCCGTGAGCAAAATTTTGTATCTTGGTGGATACATAGATGATGTGAAAGCCCAGGGCCATTAATGCATAGATAGCCCCTACGGTTATGCCAGAGATAAGAAGTTGAAGAATGTCAACCAAACTCATTTCACCTCAAATATCAACTTTGGTCATCCCTGATTTTCTGGTTACCCATTGTGTTGTACTACGGAGCCACCCCACAAAAGCAATAGGGTAATGAGTCAGTTCCGAAGAGGGTCAATAAGCAGATGCTCTTCAGAAAACTTTCCTAATTTTAAATCAATCTTCGAGGGCAGCAAATTTTCCATCCTTCACCTTGGAAATGGTTAGACTCCCTCGCCCATGTCCGTTGTGATTGGTAGGACTAAAATTATAAACTCCTACGGCGCCGTCATAATTCTTGAGTCTCTCCAATGCATCTCGGATATTCGCCGGTTCGCTGCTTCCAGCCTTTTTAATAGCCGCGGCTAAAAGATGGATGCCATCCCATCCCAGGGCATGGTGATTTTCAAGGGAGACATCAGGGGCCTCTTTCTTCATATAATTTATAAGGTTCAATTGACCAGGAGTCCATTTCCCAAAGTGGTAATGGGATACTATCATTATCCCTTCTGCCGCATCTCCAGCAAGTTCAAGGAACTTATTATTGGCTAAGGATGGAGAGACAATAACTGGTATGGTGATACCTAACTGTTTTCGGTTCTTCAGGGCTATGGCCGCGGCCTTAGCGGGACCCGCAGCTAAAAAAACACCCTCCACGTTTTCTCTTCTTAAAACCAACCACTGGGGAGAAACATCGGAGGCGCCAGGTGAGAATTTCGCCAATACCGGAGTAACACTTTTTGGCACCCACCACTCTGACATCCCTTTAGAGAGGTCCATACCGTATTCCGTTGCATCATGAAGGATACCAACTTTCTTCCATCCCTTAGCTTGGGAATATTCGCCCACTAGTTCAAATAAGATGTCTTCTGTCGGCACATCATGAAAAACGAATTGCTTTCCCATGACAACTTTCCGACTGGGAACTGCCGCAATCATCGGCACCTTCATTTCTTCAGCGATCAAGGAAATGGTATGGGAAACAATATTTGAATTGGAACCAAAAATACTCACTACTTTGTCAATAGAAATGAGTTTCCGAATAGCCATCGATCCTTTGCCCGGGTCTCCCTCGTCGTCCTCGAAAATCATTTCCAGCTTTTTTCCAATCACTCCCCCTGTCTCGTTTAGATTTTTGATTGCTAGAACCGCTGCAAGTTTTTCCCCTTCCCCCATAGATGCATAAACCCCAGTCGTAGCTAAAATTACCCCGATTTTAATTGTCTCTCCGGCAAATGACCATAGGGGAGGAATTATAAAAAGGGAAATGATACTTAATAAAGAAGCGTACCTAAACACTCTCTTAGCAACTAATTTTGTCTTTTCCATTTTTCTCTCCTCCCTCCCATTCATATAGATAAAAATAACCCACCCCATTGGACCGATGAAAAAACATTATATAACGCAATCCTTTGACACTTTCCTTTTAAGCACTCCCATATCGGGAGCTCTTCTGAAGTTTTTGCGATATGTCAAGGCGCAATGCCTTTCTGTCTAATTTTCCTCCTCCTGTTACAGGCAACTTATCTATAATTTCGAGCCTTTCTGGTAACTTATATGGAGCAATTCCCTTAGCTTTAAGGAATGCAACCATTTCCTCAAAAGCAAGCATTTCGTTAGACCGAAGAACGACATAAGCACAGCATTTTTGTCCCATGACCGGATCATGCATGCCGATGATGGCAACATTCTGTATCTTAGGATGTTCAACAAGGAGGATCTCAACTTCCTCAGGGTGGATATTCTGTCCCCCTCTGATAATGACATCGTCGATCCGCCCGACTATTATTAGGTTGCCTTGTTCATCAAACCTGCCCAAATCGCTTAGTTTAAGCCATCTTTCTCCAATCATTGCCTCATCATTTAGTTCTGGAGCTCTATAATAACCTGCGAATTGAAACGGTCCACGAATCATTATCTGTCCGACTTCTCCTTGTCCCACCTCTTCTCCCCTATCATTAACAAGCTTTATTTCACTTCCAGTATATGGTTTGCCAACCGTTAACAAACGCACGCTGAGCGGGTCATTAATACTAGTTGTGGAGATTCCAGGTGCCTCCATCGTACCATATGCATTCAATACATGACATCCTATCCTTTTTTCAAACTCTTCTGCCATAGTATGTGGAAGAGGAGCCGAAGCGGAGATTACGCATTTCAAAGAAGTCAGATCATAACTATTAAGATCCGGGTGATTTAGCATCATGGATAGCTGTGCAGGGACTACCGAAGCTATACTAATTCTCTCTCGTTCAATCAGCTCAAATGCCTCCTTCACATCAAAATATTCCATCATAACAATTTTAGCACCAACCAAAGGTATGGTTAAATAAGAATGCGTTTCACAGGTTCCGGTAACTGCAGGGGCAAAAGCACCAAAGACATCACCCCTATTCAACTTGTACCTCTGGATAACTTCTCGAGCTGCCCCCATTCTTGCTCCAACTCGTGCTATTAACTTCGGTATCCCAGTGGACCCGCTGGTAAGTACAATAGAGCTTACTTCGGTTGGAAGAATTCTCGTTTTTCTAAAATAATCCGCGGGGTATCTCAATTCGAGTAGCTGTCGACTCAATTTCGTGATTGACAATTTACCCTTAGGCACTTGGTCCCCAACGACAAAAATGTGCTTTAATGTTGGTAGGTAAGGCCGAATCTCCTCGACCATTTGCACGTAATTAAAATTCCGAAACTGCCGCAGCGTGATAACTCCCACGGCCTCAGATCGCACTATTATACTCTTCATTTCTGATGACCTTAAAGTCATTCCTGCAAGTAAAGGAAGAACCCCTGCTTTTTCACATGCCAGTCGTAGAATGGGAAGCTCAACACAATTAGGTAATTGAATAACTATCACTTGGTCTCTATTGATGCCCAACTCTATAAAAGAAATAGCGATGCGATCTGATAAGAGTTTCACATCTGACCAGGTCAATCTGGAATGAGAATCTACAAGTACTTCATCATTAGAGTGTTCATTTGCGTTCCGCTCCCAAATATCCAGGCTATTTATATCCCCCCAAAAACCCTGGTTAATGAAACTTCTTATTTCTTCTTGGGTAAGAGACGAAGCTTTAACCATGTCTGTACTCCTTCTCGGGCCCGGCCAATGATAGGATAGTTCGTTTGAGCGGTTGGATTAGATTCTTGCGGAACTAAGACTGATATTCTCCCAGCACTTTAATAATCTTGATTCCCCAAGATCTTGGATGTAAGAATCCCAGTGCAAATCTGATCCACAAAATATCGCTACCTGTTAGTTGATCGGGGGAACTGGAAAGTATCGCATTTACGTAGTGTGATTCATATTTGTGTCTGCCTGGATTAAGATCTCTGATAGTGAGTTCAATTTCTTTTCCTTCAACAAGATTGCTCAGATTTTCAACAAAGGTATCATATTCTTTTTTCATTTTTACATCCCCTTTCAGTGCTGTCCAAATTAAGTAGAAACCTTACTACCCCCTATTGATTTTATTGGCTTTTTGGACAAGATTTTAAACTTTCGTAGATCAGGTTCCTCATAAAAATGCTGTCCCTATTAGGCAAAGTTAGGTTTTAGCTGCTCAGATTCATATGGAATAGGTAACACATCAAACGGTTTATTTAACCAAGCCCAAAGATCCCGATGGGTAAAGAGATTCACCCGAAGCAAGGCCACCAAATTCGAAAGCGACCAGTGAAATCGAGATCGAAGTTGAAGGAACCGAAGGATCAGCATTGCAATCAATGCTGTCCAAATTTGAATCTTTACAGCATTGGCACTGGTCCCCACAAAGGTCTTAATCTTGAGGTTCTGCTTAAGGGCTTTAAAGAAGATCTCCATCTGCCAACGGTCTTTGTAGATGGAGGCGATGGTGGTTGCTCCGAACTCCATCTGATTGGTTAAAAAGACCAGGATTTTGCCGTTCTCAGGATCATAGGCTTCGATCCGTCTCAGAGGATAGGGGCATTTCTTAATAGCCCCCAAGCCTCTTAGCTCGATGAGTTCATCTTTAAGAATATGGCGATTTTGAGGAACTTCTTTCTCCCTGACGACTTCATGGAGGGCATTATCTTTGATCCGGGTAACAAAGGAGATGCCCTGGGCAGTCCATCGGCCAAACAAGGCATAGTCATTATAGGCCCGGTCATCCACGACAGTAGTTCCGGGAGCAAAATGGAACTGAGGAGCCACTTTCAAATCAGAGACCTTGCCCTCCGTGATGACAACATAGGAGGGAAGATAGCCATCATGGTCCAGAAGCAAATGCAGTTTGATAGCCCCCTTGGTTCGATGGAACTTTGCCCAGTCAAACGGGGTGACCGAGAAATCAATGATGGTGGAGTCAAGACCCACCAACTTATTCTTGAATCGAAACATTCTCTTTCCTTGAACTTGGTGTTGGCATCGGTCCAGCAGTTGCAGAAAGATTCGTTGGTAGAGTTGCCAGGGGCGATGTTCATTAGCATAGGCCAGGGTGGAGCGACTGGGAGTGGTTATCCCAAGATGTTTCAATTTACCCTCACAGCTTCTCAAACCACCCGTGATTTCTCGGAGCGAATGGGCTCGGCCTAATTGGCAGAAGAGCATGGCGACAAATTGGCCCCAGCAGGTGAATCCTCGGGCGTGACGTTCGGCTTGGGTGTCTTTCACAGCTTGTTGAAACTCCACTCTAGAAAACAGTTGTAAGAGTTGGCTGAATATGCTACGGAATTTATTCATCGTGGGCCCTCCTTTAGTTGTGATGGGATTTCCAGGAAGAAATCTTTCCATCACAATATTATCTGAGGGCCTATTCTTTTTCAAAACCTAATTTGGACAAGTGTGATCCCCTTTGTCCGCTTGTGAAACCATAAGTTTCCCAGTCTCGGACAATCTTCTCTCTCACCCCTTTGGGGTATGCCTCGTTGAATGACATTCTCGGAGGTATATCAGTCTCTTTGGACCATTCATATGGCCAGGTACAATCAAGTGCAATAGCAGCTCCCTTCCGCCATTTTCTTTCCTCCGGACTCAAGAAAGGGATGAATTGTAAGGTTGCCTCCCGGTCGCTTATCCTCGTCCCACGCACAGGGTGGCACTTAGTAGCAAAAGCATGTAATACTTCGTTAAGATCAAAAACATCCACATCAGAATCAACAATTATTACCTTCTGTGCAGCTCTGCCAGTGCTGAAGATCACATTCGAAACCACACTGGCAATATTGGAATAATGGGGCTTCACCCCTACGATTACTAATGTACTCCCAGTCTCAGGTGGAACATAAACGTCGGTAACCGGTACACCATGCCTCAAGAGATGCTTCTTTATTGCTACCGATGTAGTCAATCCCATAACTATACCTGAATCCTCTACAGGCATCCCCGTGCAACTCATAGTCAGGATTGGATTGTTGCGGTAAGTAACGGCATTTATTTTATACGCAATCTGAAGTTCTCGAGCTGAGCTCCGATAGCCTGGGTATTCACCAAATGGGCCCTCAGCTATCTTGATGTTCTGTATAAGCTCTCCTTCTAGAACTATCTCAGCATGGGCTGGAACCAATAAATCATTGGTCTCACATTTAACCAATTCCACGGGTTCCTGTCTTAAAGCGCCCGCATAATCTACCTCGCTTCGACTTATGCCAAGCTGAGTAGCCGAAGCTAAAGAACTTATGGGATCAGCGCCAATGGCTACAGCAATGGGCATAGGTTTATTCTGTCGCTCATATTTTGCTTTTATTAAGCCCATATGGGCATGAGATTCACAGTTTGAGGTTAATATTCGCCGATTATACAACATTAAACGGTACATGCCCCAGTTATTCCAATCACTGTCCGGATCTTTAGTTACCAACATATGCCATGTCCCGAGATACCGCCCACCATCACCATCATGGATGAGCGGTGCTGGGAAAAGAAATAGGTCTACTTCATCTCCTAAAAGCACATTTTCCTTACAAGGAGCATGACTAACTACTACCGGCTTTATTCGTCTCCGTGTTCTTAGCTCATATTCCTTTTGGATTTTCCTGAAAAGAGTAGGAGAATTGGGATTTAATCCCATACTAATAGCAAGACGCCTCTCTGTGGCTAAAGGTGCTCCAAAAATACGAAATCCATCAGGATAACCCTTGATCCTCTCAAAAAAAGGGGCTGCCTCACGGCGTTCGCAAGCCCTACGAACAATAGCACCCACTTCTAAGTCCCAATCAATTTCCTGTTGTATGTGCAACACATCGCCTGTTTTGCCCAAAGCCTCTATGAAATCTCGATTGTCTATAAAAGCCATTCAAAGCACCTCCTTTCATGATTTGAGGAGAACGAATCTCCCATTCTGAACTCTTACATAGACCATAAATTCCGGGCTTAGAGGAATGTGATCACTAGGACTGAAATTGTACTCACCCAAAACGCCTGGATATTTTTTAATTTTTTCGAGTTCATCCAGACTTATCATCAGCAGCTATATCCCTATCTTTAGCAAGCTCTGTGTTGCCTCCGGATTTCTACAACTATCTTCTCATAATGTTAAAATTCTCTTTTGATATTATAAAGACAAGAGTTTTCTAGCATTATCCTCAAATATATTTTTCTTTTCTGAGTCTGAGATATCCATCTTCTCTATTGATCGTATTGTTTCCCTTATAAACCTAATTCCATTCTCATTGTCATAAGGCATATCAGTCCCAAATAGTAAATGCTCGCTCCCAAAAAAGTTATAGCCACACATTAATGCGTCAGTGTTTCCATAAACCGCAGTATCGTTATAAAACATTCGAAAATATTCAATTGGGTGCTTTAAGAGGGGTCTTTTCCATTTTGATTTCAGGCATAAAGTGAAGTAGTCATACTGCCCTATGATCCTATTACTGAAATAAGGTACCATCCCGCCACAATGGTGAGTTATAAATTTTAAATTAGGGTAATCTTCCAGAATGCCGCTGAATACTAAGCGACCCATCGCTAATGATGTTTCATGTGGCCAGCCGAAAATTGAGTTCATCAGGTACTTAGATTTGTTTTCTGTAGGATAATCTGGCGTATCAACCTCTCGATGAGGGTGCAACCAAATTGGCAATTGCAATCGAGACATTATCTCATAAATTTGAACATATTCGGAGCTGTCTATTGGTTTTCCATTTATATTTGTAAATATTTGTATGCCACGAAACCTTAACACATTTATTACCCTATGTAACTCCTTTAGGGCAGCATCGACATTATTCATTGGCAAGCTGCCAACGGCACCCACAAATCTATTTGGATATTTGGCAACAAGTTCTGCCATCTCATCGTTAGCTATTCTTGCCAACTCAGCACTATCATTAGGTCCGGCGAAAGCTTCTATTGCTGGGGTTGCTAACGTTAAGACCTGAACTAAGCCAGGGTATTTATCCATTATCTGAAATCTAATGTTTAAGTCCGTTAATGTCGGGGTTCTCTCTATTACATCTATTATTGAAATCTGGTGTGGGGTTCCCGATGGGATTATTTTACGAGCAGCTTCTAAATACTTCTTTGGCACAATATGACAAAAAATATCTATTTTCATTATTTACCCCTTTGTCTACTATAGGACCCGCTTCTGAGTCCCAATCAATGTCCTATTGTATGTACAACACATCGCCCGTCTTGCCTAAAGTGTCAATGAAATCGCGGTTGTCTATAAAAGCCACTCAAAGCACCTCTTTTTCGCTAAGACCACTATGACCAACCTTTGTAGAAAGTTTCGCCCTTGTTCACGTCTGAGAAAAAAAGTGTGTCAAGAGTGCCGTATTTTTTTCTGAGGTAATCTAACATGAAATCATAGGGGAAATCTTCATAACGGCCGATAATATCTAAATAGTCAATCAACTTCCTCCCTTTCCTATCCATAGGATTAAAAAGGGCATCCCCCTTACCATTAAATTCCGTTGGGATATAGTCCATTGCATCACAATAGCTCAGGTCAAAGGTGGGATTCAATTTGACCCACTTTCCCCCGATGAAAGCCTCAGCGAATCCATGAAATATCACATCGCTCTTCAGCCCTTCTTTTACCTGTTGCGGGAGTTGATAGTGTCTGATCTGTGCTAAAACCAGCCTCGATGGTATTTTTAGATTCCTTAGGAAAGAAATTAGGAGAATAGCTTTCATGATGCAAAAACCATAACCCCTCCTAAGAGTCACAGTCGCTTTAAATTCTTCCTTGGGGATGTAATTGAAAAATATAGGTCTGAAAGAAATCTGATCCCTTACGAAATAAAAAAGTCTGCATGTTTTTTCTCTGCTGCTTCGTTCTCCTTTAATGATTTCTTTCGCAAGCTTTGAAATTTCAGGGTCCTCGCTTTCAATGAACTCAGTAGGTTTTAGATATTCTCCCATTCGATTTTCCTCTTCGAAATTCTAAGCTTTATTAGCATGGGTTTGTCCCCGAGTCCATTTTTGAATAGTAAATGGGCGGGCCTGTTCCAGGCATCTCTTCCCTTCTCGGATGGCTCACCCAGCGGGCCCCACATCTATGCAATGTTCACTTTCTTCGTGTTCTTCTTCTGCAGCATCTTGTCAAGAAAAATACATCGTTCTGGAAAGAAAATTAAACCTCTATTACTCAGCCGCATTTCATTATAATCAACTTTAGTTCCCTGTGCAGTTAGTAAAGATTTGGGTTTGCCAGCTTTCTTCTTTTGATGAAAGAGTAGATAGGCTGCATGGTATCCGAAAACGGTTCTTCAGGTGCCCCATCAATATCAGTCCGGTAATCGCAATTGGCATCGAGACGAATCGCGTGTGCCTTTTTTCTTCGCGGTTTGATTTTAGATTAGAATAATATTATGTAGAGGATACATTATATTATAGAATCTGCAAGATCAATGCCTAAAAGATCTGGATTCGGTGGGAGATTCATTCTTGCCCAAGAGATTCCCTCCTACTTTAAATAAATGGCCCTAAAACATAAAAGAAACAACAAGATTAAGAAATAATCAGAGAAAATGCCAATCCAAAATTTGCTAAAAATTAATCATATTGGCAAAAAGTAATCATTATTGGATTATGGGATTAATAGAGACTGTTCCGAAAAAAAGTGAAACAATGCTTTCAAAAAATTTATTAGAAACAAAATCTATAATCTTTTCAGAGCTTTTTAGGTTTAGCTAAAACAATTTGGCTTTAAATCATCGGTTTATTGGCCTTATATTAGGTTGATCAAAAAATGACAGGTTTGTCCTTATTTTTTACCTAGTTCCGAGTTTTTTCGGAACAGTCTCTAATAATTTTGATTTGTCGAGAAATTTTTTAGATGTCTTGACCTATATGCCTTCCATCTCAGTGTGTGCTAAAAAAGTGGACATAGGACAAAGACCCAGGGAAAGGGATCTTCTAGTGTAATGTTACAATAACGGCTTTGCAATGAGACACCTTCTCCAAGATCGAATCGACGTTTTTGGTCCAGACAAAAGGCTTGGGATTTTCGTTGTTCAGCCGAATATACTCCTCGATGGCGGCCACCAAGTCCGGCACGCTGCGGAAGACGCCTCGACGGATACGCTTGCGTGTGATCTCTCCAAACCATCTCTCCACCAAGTTCAGCCAAGACGAACTTGTCGGCGTAAAGTGAAGATGG
>Ga0209777_10000575_pt1 | contig 59292 bp, 47 predicted proteins | sample FrelakmetHBP12HB_FD_187147 | JGI IMG/M metagenome (GOLD analysis project Ga0209777, IMG submission 187147) | Freshwater lake sediment microbial communities from the University of Notre Dame, USA, for methane emissions studies -HBP12 HB (SPAdes)... | ecosystem: Environmental > Aquatic >...
CTGATACGACTTCTCTGGACTCTGTTTACCACGATCGCGTGGCTTTTCCCACCGATCACCACCATCCAGCCCAAATACCCTCAAAACACTCCCGCCTCAGCATGAAACCAGGTTTTTCAACAGTCCCGGAGGCGGGAATGACAATTCTTGAAGATTCCTCACACCTGTAAGGTTTTTTCTGTGACACCACACTAGTGTCCTGTCCCGGAAATATGTTGGATATATCCGGGTGAACAGCTCCGTGTGTCGGAGACCTTAAGCGGCGGTCATTCCCGCGCAAGCGAGAATCCAGAAGAGAGTTACACTGGTTTCCCGTCTTAGCGAGGATGCCAGGGCCGGTCACAGGCTTATTCAAAGAACATGCGGGACGGGACACTAGGTGGGCTAGGAAACTCTTCACGCATGTCCAATCTTTTAACATTTTGCAGGAATGCCCTAAAGATTCGTGATAGCACTCTGAGGTTCATCCGATACAAGACAATGTGGGGGAACTATTCGGGGGCAACTACCCAAAATGGGGGCAACACGGATCTTGAGGGGGGGCTAGGCAATTCAACCTCCCCTCAACAAAATCGTCAATGACTCATTCCCAGTAAACCCAGAATCTCGAAAGCTCTCTCACGCATCGGACTATTATCAGGGTCAAAGCGTCGCTGGAAGACTCTCCAGCGGCGCTGCTGTTTATGGTGGAGGAACGAGTCGTAGTCAGTGTCGGTCTTCCCACCGCCGTTTGACCCGCGTGTCGTGATACAGGAATGTCAAAGTCGCTCGACCGCCCGAATTACCTTGACAAATACAATCCGTATTGCTATCCTTACGTATCATGGTGTGTCCAATTGTCTTGCCCAAGCACCCATGAAAAGTCGACGTGCTCTACGGAGATGATTTGATCCTGGCAGTTATCTTCCTACTAATTATTTCTGAAGCTTAAGTTTTTCGATAATGATGGAGAAATACAGATGAAATTGATAAGCCCGCTCTCACGAACTATCTTGCGGCTTTGCCACTGGATACTGGTCATGGTCTTCTGTCTAATATTAGCTTCTGAGCAGGCGTTGTCGGTCCCGGCGGATCCCACCCGCACATTTGAGGTGATTCAGCCGGACGGAATCACAAAGCTTACTCTAAGGGTTATTGGTGATGAAAGAAACGGTCGTTTGATCACCGAGGATGGCTACACAGTTGCCAGGGATGCCAACGGCTGGTATTGCTATGCAGTTCTTGATGCAGGTGGAGAGCTTGCGGCATCGAGTCTGAAAGCAAATGTGTCCGAGAAAAGATCTGCCACGGAGAAGAGCTTCTTGGCGAAGGTCCCGCTGAGATTAGCGGCAACCAACAGGATCGGGAAACCTGATCCTGATGCCCTTGCCCGTACAATTGACCCAACTCTCACGACGCGCGGGACTAACACGACAAATAACGTGTTGTTGATTCTCATCAGATTTGCGGACGAGTCCAACACATATCCCCTCAGCGACTTCACGTCATTAGTGAATGGCCCCACTTACGATCTGGGCTGTCTCAAGGCATACTACTCTGAGGTCTCATATGGTGCCTTCACGGTTAACGGAACGGTGGTTGGATTCTATACGGCAAGCCAGAATCGGAGTTACTACGGCTATGCTTCGGGGTGGCCACGAGCAGCCGAGTTGGCTCATGAAGCCATTGTTGCCGCCCGGGACGCCGGAGTGGACTTTGCTCCGTTTGACAACAATGGCGACGGTTATGTTGATGGTTTATTTGTCGTTCATGTCGGTCCGGGCGCAGAGGCAGGTGATGATTCTTACCCCTGGTCTCACTCCTGGGATCTCACCTCGGCCGGCGTTGGCGCGGTCTCCGCGAATGGTAAGATAATCAACGGCTATACCATGGAACCGGAAATGGTTTGGGCCGGTGTGCGCGCGACAATCGGCGTTTATGCGCACGAATATGGGCACGCTATCGGACTTCCCGACCTCTATGATACTGATTACAGCAGTTCGGGAATCGGCAACTGGTGTTTGATGGCGGGAGGAAGCTGGAATGGTCCCGGTCGCAATGGGCAGTCGCCCTCCCACATGAGCGCCTGGTGCAAACAGCGGCTGGGTTGGCTGACTGTGAATCAGGTCCAGTACGACGCCCTGAACTCGCCCATTGACCAAGTAGAGACCAACCAAGCCGTTTTCAAGCTCGGAAACACTTCGATGCCCAGTAGCGAATACTTTCTCGTAGAAAATCGGCAGAGAACGGGTTTTGATGACTACTTACCCGGATGCGGAATAGCGATCTGGCACGTCGATGACACCAGGACAAGTAATTCGGATGACACTCATAGATGGGTCGACCTTGAGGAGGCGGACAACAATCCACCCAGCCAAGCCAGCGATCTTTGGATTAACAAGACGTTCAACGGGGCTAGCGCTCCCAACAGCAATACATACAGCGGCGCGGCAACTTCGGTAGAAGTAAAAGTCCTGTCTACAGCTTGTGCTGGAACTATGATTGCCGATCTGAAGGTCGGTAGGGTCGGTGATTCTGATGGTGATGGTGTAGCCGATACGTTAGACAATTGTCCGACCGTCGCCAACAGCAATCAACTCGACACCGACTCCGACAGCATCGGCGACGCCTGCGACAACTGTCCCAACGTAGTCAATCCCACGCAGTCTAATGTAGATGGCGACAGTCTCGGTGACGCCTGCGATCCCGATATCGACAATGATGGTATTATGAACGCCGCCGACAACTGCAAGTATGCTGCCAACCCGTCACAGACCAACAGTGATACTGATAGTCTTGGTGACGATTGCGACAACTGCCTGCTGGTCAATAACAATGATCAATGGGACGAGGACAGCAACGGAGTCGGTGACTGGTGCGACGGCAATGTGCATATTAATCCGAGTCCGATCCTCCCCAACGCCTACTTGAACCAATGCTACAAACTGGAGCTTCAGTATGCTGGTGGTGTAGGTCCCTGGACGTGGTCGTTTGTAGGAGGCGACTTGCCTAACGGGCTGAACTTCAGCGGCGGCACGGTCGGCACGATTTCCGGCAAGCCTACCTACAAGTACAACTACCATTTCGCTGTCGCCCTGCGTGATGGCAGCAACCCGGCCAAAGTTGACACAGCCGCGCTATCTCTGAGAGTCATAGACCCGCCCTATACTACCTATGTTTGTGGCGACGCCTCCGGCGATTGTGTCGTAGACATCTCTGATGTCGTCTATCTGATCGCCTACATCTTTTCCGGCGGTTCGCCGCCATCGCCATTGCTTGCTGGCGACGCCAACTGCGAGGGAATGGTTGATATCTCGGATGTGGTTTATCTGATCGCCTACATTTTCTCCGGTGGTGCGAAGCCCTGCGCGGCCTGCAAATAGTAAACCGACTGGCGTTTTCCAGCTCCTCTCCCGAATAGGGAGAGGGGTCGGCTTTCAGTTTCTATATTGCTTCTCCTCGTTCAAACCGTATTTTCCAAAGAGTGCGCCGTATGGCTGGAAAGGGTGTATAATTCCTACATGACTACCTATCTGAAGATGCTTTTGGCTAGCTTGGTGATGCTGGGCTTGAATGGCTGTGGAGATCAGCCCGATAACGACAAGCCAGTCGTCAAGAATGCGGTCAGCGAACCCGATCAGGTGATGACCAATTCGGAGATTTACCTGACGAACAACGGCTGGCGCGCGGCAATTATTAAATCCACTCTGCTCAAAGCCTACACCCGAATTGATACAACTCTTCTATATGGTGTCGAGGTCAGATTTTTCGACTCCGCCGGGGTGCAGACCTCAACCTTGACGGCCGATTCGGGGAGAGTGAGCCAACGGACCAACATCATGTCGGTGACCGGTCATGTCAAGGCCAATACCAAGGACAACAGAAGGTTGGTTTCTGATTCGCTGCGATGGGATGCCAAGAACGACAAGGTTGTGACTGAAGGCCATGTTGAAGTCTATCGCGAGAATGGCTGGCTTTCGGGGGACGGTCTGGAGACCGATCAGAGACTTAGTAAGGTGTTGATAAAGCGTAACTTAAAGGGAAGTTTCAATGAAGCGAATCAGTAGACGAGCAATATGCGGCGCTATTAGTAGGTCGATCTTCCAGCTACAATCCTCTCAAAAAAGATTGATGAATAAGAGAGCATTCCTGGGAGTTGCGCACCCGGTAGTGATCGGGTTAATGGTTCTGGTCTTTGCAGGACAGATGGTTGCCGCCGATGAGCTTAGTCCTAACAAATTTCGAGAGATGGTGCAGGCCGAACTGGAGAGGACACAGGTTAAGACTGATTCAGTTGGGATGGTTTTGAAAGTGATGGCTTTTGGAGATCCTACACGGGACTTCATGTTGGCGCCGGTAATCCGCAATGGTAAAGTCGTTGCGGTGTATAAGGATGACCCCAAGCGAAATGGGGTGACTCCGCTTGCCAGCGTGGCGGTCTTGAAATCGGTCAGACTTGATCTGTTCTCGCAAATCGGCGCTCGGCAGGTTCTCCAAGATCGGGGGTATACTTCCGGCGACCCGATTGCGGTGTCGGTGGGCCCGTGCTCTCTCTTCGGAGTACTGGAGACAGGCTGGTATCTGCCTGTAGGGGAATCGTTTGTCTTGCTGTCCCTTGAGGGTCGAATAGCCTCGGAGTCGGATGTCACTCATTTCTGGCCAGGCAAGTTAGCAACGTTCAGGCAAATCAAGGAGCGGTTGCTGCCAAAGAAGTAAGCAAAATGGCCATCAAGAACCGGAGTTCGCGGGAAAAAGAGTCAATATAAGCGTCAAAAACAGTGTATATTCGGTAGGAATGAGAAAACTACACTCCAATCGACTGGTCAAGTACTATCGCAAACGCAAGGTCGTTGATGAGATATCCATTGAGGTTAATCAGGGCGAGATAGTAGGGTTGCTCGGACCAAATGGAGCCGGAAAGACTACGACATTTTACATGGTCATTGGTTTTATTCGTCCCCGGTCGGGCAAAGTGATGCTGGACGATCGCGAGATAGGCGGGCTTCCGATGTACAGGCGAGCCCGGCTCGGTATCGGATACTTAGCCCAAGAACCATCGATATTTCGGAAACTGACCGTTTGGCAAAATGTGATGGCGGTAGCTGAGACGATGTCACTGTCGCGACGGGAGCGTACCGAGCGCGTGAAGATGATCTTGGAAGAACTGAACGTCATGTCGCTGGCGAAATCGCGCGGCTATCAGCTTTCCGGGGGTGAACGACGGCGCGTGGAAATTGCGCGGGCTTTGGTGCTGAATCCGAGCTTCATGTTGCTGGATGAACCATTCTCGGGGATTGACCCGATTGCTGTGGAGGATATTCAGCGGATCATCCGTTCTCTGAAGGAAAAGGGACTCGGGATTTTGATTACCGATCACAATGTTCGTGAAACGCTTGCGACAATTGACCGGGCGTACATAATGTGTGACGGGCGTATATTGAAGGCTGGGAGCGCCGAATTCCTGGCTTCCGATCCTGAAGCGCGGAAGATTTATCTGGGGGAGAAGTTCCGGTTAAACTGATTGCAACAGTAGCCGATAATATAATTGGCGGGATAACCGTTCTCGTTAACCTATTATTGGACAAATAGATAGTATGCGACTTGACCTGACCCTGAGAATGACGCAAAAGCTGGCGCCACAGCTGATTCAGTCTTTGAAGATGCTGCAGATGCCGGTTCAGAAATTGGAGCAGGTCTTGAGGCATGAGCTTGCCGTCAACCCGCTTCTGGAAGAAATCGAGACCGAAGAGCCCGAGCAGGAGTCTCCCCAGGAAACCGAGTTGGTCTCCGAGCTGGACAACCGCAAAGAAGAAGACAATGTGGACTGGGAGGATTACCTCCGCGACGATGGCGAGTATGACGTCAGGGAATACAAGAGCGAGAGCAAAGAGCTTCCGGAGTTTGGTGTTGCCAGCGAGAAGACGCTTTACGAGTATCTTCTTGAACAGCTTAGCTACCTGAAACTCGCAGGTGAAGACATCGAGATTGCCGAGTTCATTATCGGCAACATTGACGAGTCGGGTCTTTTGTCCTGCTCGGTCGAAGAACTGGCTGAGACGCTCAAAGCCGCGCCGGAACGCGTTGAACGCATTCTGATGAAGATTCAGCGTTTTGATCCGCCGGGTGTAGCCGCCCGTGATCTGAAGGAATCCCTGATGTTGCAGTTGCGCGAACGGGGAATTGACAACAATCTTGCCTATCGGATCGTAGATGAACAACTGGAGACGCTTGATCGCAAGAGTCACCTTCAGATTGCGAAAACGCTTGGTGTGACCGTGGAGCGGGTACAAGAAGCGATGGATATAATCAAGACGTTGTCACCCCATCCGGCGTATGGACGATTTGCGCGTGCCGCAGCGGCGGTAATACCGGATCTGATCGTCGAAAAGATCGGGGAAGAATACGTCATCTCACACAATGATCGCAATGTCCCGCAGTTGCGCGTCAACGCCGGCTACAAGGAACTGCTCAAGCGGGGTAATACTACACCCAAAGAGACCAAGCAGTATGTACGCGAAAAGCTGGAGCAGGCACGCTGGCTGCTGAATGCGATCAACCAGAGACGCAACACGATGATTCGCGTTATGCAGGCGGTCGTGCACGAACAGATCGAATGGTTTGAAAGAGGCGTTGAGCATCTGCGGCCCTTGACAATGGAGAAAATCGCCGACATCGTGGAGATGAACGTCGCGACTATTTCGCGTGTTTCGAGTGACAAGTATGTGCAAACGCCACACGGCGTCTTTGAGATAAAGTACTTCTTCAATTCCGGCGTCAACACCGAGCACGGCGAACAACTCGCCAAGCGGACGGTTAAACAGGAGATTGAGAAGATAATCGCCTCCGAGGATACCGGTAAGCCGTTGTCGGATCAAGAAATCTTCAAACTGCTGAAGCTGCAGGAGATTAGTATTGCGCGCCGGACTGTGACGAAGTACCGTGAAGAGTTGAGGATATTGCCCGCCCGGTTCCGCCGGCGGACTACGACATAGGGCTGGAACGGCCTTTACCTCTTTTGCCATTGGATGGTGAGGAATGTGTGTTCCTCATGAAGCGCAAATGAGTTGTTGGATCAAACATCAGGTAAGCTATACCTTCCTCAATCCCAAACCCAACGGGGGCGAAAACCGTGGAGTGGATCGAGCTTCTGTGGGCGTAAGCAAACCGACTTGAAAGGAGTCGTTATGAAGATCAAAGTGACCGGCCGTCGGATCGAGCTTTCTGAAGACATCAAGGGTCGAGCGACTACGGAGATTGAGAAGCTGGACAGGTTCTTCGACAACATCATCTCGGCGAGTCTGGTGCTGACGCAGGATAAGCACCGTTTTGACGGCGAACTGACGATGAACGTATCCCGCTCCAATTTGGTGGCGAAGGCCTCTACTGAAGATATGTTTGCGACGATCGAAGAGGTGACCGACAAGATGGCATCGCAACTCAAAAAACACAAAGAGAAGATCAAGGATCGCAAACAAAAAGCCGTCTCCGGCAAGAAGACGAAAGTTGAACTCACGACCGCCGTCGATGAAGTGGAACTCTGAGAATCGGATTGAGCTATGCCGTCGCTGACCGTTGATAAACTATACAAAGAACGCCGCGAGCTCTTGGATCTTACGCTGCTGGCGGGTGCCGACGGTATGTCGCGTCCGATCCAGACCAACGAAATCTTCCGTCCCGGTTTGGCGCTCACCGGCTACACCGAACGCTTTGCCCATAGGAGGGTGCAGGTGCTTGGTGAAACGGAGATGAGTTATATTCAGTCGCTTACCAGCGAACAACGGATCGCCACACTCACCAGAATGATGGCATTCGAGATGCCGATGATGGTTGCCAGCAAGGGACTCGTACCGCCGCGTGAGCTATTGGATATCTGTAACAAGACCAAACTACCGCTGCTTTCGACGCGCTTTTCGACCACGGAATTGATCAACCGGTTGTCGCTGTTTCTTGATAACTTCTTTGCGCCGTCAGTTACCAAACACGGCACGCTGGTTGACGTCTACGGTGTCGGATTGCTCTACACCGGCAAATCGGGTATCGGTAAGTCGGAGTGCGCGCTTGATCTGGTTGAAAGGGGTCATCGGTTGGTGGCGGATGATATGGTCAAACTGACAAAGAGGACGCAGACGACGATTATCGGCGCCTCCAACGAGTTGCTTGGACACCACATGGAAGTTCGCGGCATCGGCATCATCGATATCGAAAAGCTGTTCGGTATTCGTGCCATTCGTCTGCAAAAACGCGTTGAAGTCGAGGTGCGGCTGACCCTCTGGGAAGGGAGCGCTGAATACGAACGTCTGGGGCTGGAAGATCGCTACACTACGATTCTCGGCGTCGAGATTCCGGTGGTCGTGATTCCGATATCGCCGGGGAAGAATATCACGGTGATTTCGGAGGTGATTGCGATGAACCACATGCTCAAAGTCTATGGGGAAAACGCCGCGGTCGAGCTTTCAAAGCGCCTTACAGAGCGGCTGCATCGTCAGGCGGTTACTTCAGACTATCTGGAATCCGACTTCGAGTAGTCGGCAGCCATAATAACAGGCAATACGCGCCGTCAGGAGGGGGTTCCTGACGGCGTTTTGTTTTGGGTAGCAGTGGGAATCTTGATCTCACGAATGAGGACTCAGCGCTGTGTCCGTTGGTAGAGTCGATGGCATGGGTTATCCCCTACTCCGGGCAGGGAGATCATTTCGTATCGTTGCGCAAAGTCGGGCGCCGTTACAATTGGAAGCGCGGTGGGATAATCGGGATCGATAAAGAGCCATTCGGTGTTGGTGGAATCGGCAAAGCGACGGTATTCCCCCGCGCGATTGTAGGAAACTGCCTGCGGTGTGACCAATCCATCGCGGTCGATGATGCGCCCTCGGAAGTAATAGCCAAGGTAGCCGATGTCCTCAGCCAGCACCCGGTCGTTCGGGCGAGCATGCTGGGTGAGGTAGTCGGCGGCGGCGATATGGACGTCGTGATAGGTCGCCATCTCATATCGTAGATTGTCAAAGCGACCGGCCAGATGAACGAGCGAAGCCACAACCACAAGAACTGATGCACCAGCAGGCGCCCAGTTTATGTAGGCAGTCTTCTCAGCCGGCAGTCGTCGCAGCAGGTATACGACAGCGAGTGTGACAACGACGAAGCTGGTTGGATAAACGGGGGCCGGATACCAGAAAAAGACATGCGTGCCGCTAACGATCAAAACGCCAAGATAAGCGCCACACCATAGGGCAATGATGCCGAGCAGTTTATCTTTGCGAAAAGCGAATATCAGTCCCAATAGAAACAGCGGCCAAATGATCCAGCCGAATGGGGAATTCAATCCCAGGGTGATTGCCAGGTTTTGCCAACTGCTGAAACGTTCGTAGCCGGAATAGAGCGCCATTTTGGCGGTGAGAGAATTGGGTACAATCGATCCAAAATAGAGATATGCAAACAGCAGCCAGTTGCCGGCGATCAGCAAAATGGGAATTGCTTTGAGTACAAGTCGTCGTCGATCGCGGATGATCGTGACGGCAAGGATCAATGCCAACAATGCCCAACCTTCGGGGCGTGCTACGGTAGCCAGTGATGCGACTGTGATCGCGGCAAGATGATTGCGGCGAAAAAGCAGATAAAGCCCCGACGTTACCAGCAGCGTGAAGAGCGCAGTCTCCATGCTGGCGATGTCGCAAATCACCGAGCGCGGGGAGACGATATAAATCACCGCAGGCAAAATGGCAAACCTGCTAAGATCAAGATGTTGCGACCAGCGATACAGGATCACCGCAGTCAGGCCGGCGGCAGTCAGATTGATAAACAGCGCGGCGGTGATGCTGCCGATGCCGATCAGATTGAACAACGCGATCAGCAATGTAAACAACGGCGTGGAAGTACCCAGCACGTGTTCGCCAAGGTTGTAGACAAAGCCGCTGCCATGCGCGATGTTTGCAGCATAACGAAAGGTGATGAAGGCGTCATCGACGGCATAGTGTGTCGCGAAAAACACGAACAGTCGCACCGCGATGGCGGCGAAGAAGAGGATGATGGGAGTGGATTTCTTCATCGGGGATAAAATAGGAGGGTGAGGGAGTTGATGGGTAGGGAAATCAGGGGGGGCCGGTTGCCGAATTACGCGCCCATTTTCCCGCGAAGATGATCGTAATGCTTCAGAATCTTGTCGGCAACGCTCGCAACACCAAACATGTCGGGAGGCGTTTCGGCAGCGCCACTGAAGGTTGACAGAATATACTCAAGGTCATCACGTTCGATGCCATAGAGAATAAAATAGGCGGCATCAAGCTGGGCCATTAAGTCGGCGCGCTCGCCGGCTTTCCAGAGGTGGACAGGAGGATCGAAGCCAGCAGCTTCTGCAAGTGGAATCATATCGTTGCTAGTGCAAGTAAGTTTCAGGACACGCTCAGAAATCCATTTTTCGAGCGATTGCCGCTGATCCCAAGGGCAGCGGTCGGCGTATGTATGCGGTTGCAGCGCCGGTATCTGGTTGATAATAAAGTAGCTGAGATTATTGCCGCCTACTTTCTGGCGGCAAACGAAATCGTAAGCGAGACTGTTTAGATTCGCAAGTAGGCAACAGGTGAGACGCACACTGACATCTTTACCTGTCAACATGAGGGGAGCGGAGTGAACGACACCGCTGTACGGCAGAAACGCAGCTATCATCGTCCTCTGATTCGTTGAGCTAGTGACGTTCTTGAACGCCAGTATCTTCGTGAAGCACTTCGGTTCCAATAGCGCTGTGACCTCGGACTCGTTAATCCACCATCGAGGTTGCACGAGGTATTCGGGATTCTGATGTTGCGCGGCGGTAGTCGTTACCGTCTGACCTTGTCGCGTCCAATTCGTCTTGTCGAACAGCACTCCCGCGGCGCGGTGATCGTATGCCTGAATCATCTTGGCCTCGTATAGAGGCAAGTACTTGCTCTTGCCCTTTTGCCACAGGTTGCCACGCAACTTGTACCCGTCTTCAGTCAGCGTTTTGGCATGAGTGAAAAGCTTGGCGTCGAATGACTGGTGAAACATTAACATGTACTTGATTTCCCAAGGGTTGCCGCCATCCTCGCGTGACTCGTCAATTAGGATCGGAATACGACGATACACTGCGATAGTCAACTCGGCATCCCTCTGAGATCGGAACACAGGGCATGTGCGCGTGTTTGGATTGAGCAGTTTGATATCGTCCTTGGTGAGGGACAGGTGGCGTTTCTTGTCCTCAAGGTCCTTCATATCGTGTGCGAAGAATACGAAGTCGGCAGTCTTACGTTTTCGCATGCTGCCACCAAATAGGAGCACGGAGAACTTGAACGCCCTGTGGACATCCTGGAATATTCCTTTGCGATTTTCAAAATCATACAGCCCTATCAGCCGGTGGCTGTCAACCAACTTGGCGAAGAAGTCTTTGGTTGTGTGATCAGTGGCAATAGCAGATGGTACGAGAAGCCCAACCCTGCCCTGCGGAGCAACGATATTCAAAGCAAGCTCGGCGAAAGCGGAATAGGTATTGATATCTCCCTGAGCGGTTAGCTCGAACTTGCCGCAGGCTCGCACGTAAGCGATTGTCTTTTCAGCGGTGTTCTTGGCTTGTACCCAGTGCTCAAAGAGGGCGGGGTTCTTTGTCTCCAAATCCGAAATCAGTTCTCTTCCTTCCTCCGCAGTAGGTGCCTCGAGCAGGTGCGGCGCCGAGAAGGCAAAAAATTCGCGTGCCTTCAGATTCAGCCGCTCCCAAGGTGGATTGCCGATGACACAGTCAAAGCCCTTTTGGTCACGTTCAAACACCTGTGGGAATTTGTCCTGCCACGTCATTGCCGCCGGATGCACTTCCGCGTCATCGACTAAGCTGTTTCCCCAGACGATGTTCTTGGCCAAGTCGGCGAGCGATTTGCCAAGACGAGCGGAGCGAATCCAGAGAGCAAGCTGCGTTATCTCCACCGCCTCTTTGGTCAGGTCGACGCCAAACAGGTTGTCGCGGAGAATGATGTCCGGAACCTGATCCGCAAGGGATTCAGCGTCGGCGCCCTGATGAAACAGAAGATGATCTGCAACATCCCGGTATCTCTCTTCGAGAAGGTCGTAGGCCGCGATCAGAAACGCGCCGCTTCCACAGGCAGGATCAACGATTTTGATTTGTCGGAGAGCTTCAAAGCACTCGAACCAGAGAGTGGCTCGCTCGGCACTAGGTGCGACGACTCCCCGCTCATTGGGGTCGATGTGGCGAGCCTTGGCAATTTCGTCGAATCGTTCAGCAATTAGCGCGCCTATCGTCTGGCGTGTAATGAACTTGGTGAAGGCGGGCGGAGTGAAATAGATGCCGTAGAGTTTTCGCTGCGGCGATTTCTGCATCTTGGGCAACTCACCGCCCTCAAACTCGGCATCCAATAGGCCGCAAGCCTTGATTCGCTCCAGATCGGTCACCGATTTCTCGAAAAGATGGCCGAGAACTTCGACATTGACATCCTGCCGGAAATCAAATTCGCCGACGATTTTGAATGAACCTGTCCAGTCGTCATCCAGTTCTAAGCTGTCCACGACAGCGTCGGTGGCAAAAAGACCGCCATTATACGGCGTAATGCCACGCTGCGGATTCCCTTTATCGATACTCTCAAAAAGCTGCAGCAGGTTCCGCCAGCGAGGATTTGTAACGCGCGCAAACGGTGGGATGTCTTCGTGAGCCATCCGCAACGACTCAAGAGGCAGAAGACCTCTATCTTCGCAGAAGGCGACGAAGACAACGCGGTCGATGAGTTTCTGAGCCGCTGCAATCGCTTCGTCCCGATTCATTGAACGCGGCTTGGCGGTGAGATGGAGAATTAATTCCCGGCGTGTGCGATCGTAGTGTTCATAAAGTCGGTCTCCGATTTCCTCCTGCCTTTCGTTGCTCTGCACGAGCAGCAGATCAGCGCGGGGTCTCTGTCCATCGGTTGGGAGCAAGCCCCCGCGTTCGAAGATGTAGTAGAACTCGTCGAATGTGTCGCGTTTGAGCAAATCTTGCAGCGTGAATAACTCAAAGACTCGACGGGTTTTTTCGCGATGATAGAGCCGGAAACTGACGTAATTGCAGACAATTCCCCAGGGACATTGAGGCAAGTCGGCGAGGTAATCCCAGCATTGATAAACCGCGGTTCGACCGTTGAAGCGATCACGATCAAGGTTGGTTGTAGGTCCCTTCAATTCTATCACGGCGCGTGGTACCTTGCTGTCGCCATGAGCAAACAAACCGATCGCAGCATCGGCAATACCACCGTTGACAGTAAATTTCGGTTCGATTTCCCATTGTTTCTTGTCCTCGGAGAACAGCGTGTAGCCAAGCGCCTGGCCAAAGACCTCGGTCAGGAATTCTCCTTCAAGCGTGGTTTCCTTTCTTCTCGCAAGTTTGCCGCTGGACTCCAGTTGCGCCCATTTGCTGAGAATTTCGTAAGCTCGATCCTTTGCTTCACGCGGGGAGAAGGTTCTCATGGCTTCGGCGTGTATCAAGTGGGGCGAGAACAACCGTTGATCAGGACGGCCATCGCCAAAATGCGCTTTGTTCAACTCAGGGAAGAGTTCGCCGTTCTTTGCGTTCATACTTCTGCCACTTTCCGGTAGCGTACCATTGCGGGAATACTACACAATCATTAGTGCAGCGCAAGCCGAAAATGCCGGTGCATTACAGTCTGGAAGCCGATTCGGTTTTGACGGCAGTCGCCTATTTTGCCGCGACAACGGCGAGCAGTAAGGAATTGTAGCGGACGGCAACGCTATCGAATGAGGAACAAATCACTGCCGGCACTTTGCCGCCGACAACAATCAAGCCATAGTCGCTTTTGGTGTAGAGCGCGAAGGCTCGGTAAACACCGTAGCTGGTAGCAAGATTGGGACCGATCAGGATGTCGGCATGGCCGGCAACCGGGCCGGTAGCGCCTTTGTCTTTGGCGGCCGATTCGATTAGGGCGACATCCAAAGAGAGCGGGCCGTCGACGAGGCAATCTTTGATCTGGTTTTTGTCCGCCATCTTGGCGATCACCGCGGCCTCAATCGTAACCGGCATCTGCGGGTAGATCACTTCGACCGCCGCAAGCATTGCCGCCTTGGGCTGTTTGTTGCCGAGCTTGTGGGCAAGTGCCACGGTGTTGTTGAGGATGGCTACCAGATCCATTAGTTCCGGCTGCGGATTGACGATGGGATCGGAAATAAGTAGCAGCCGGTCGAGTTTGTCATTTTTGCAGACCATGACGCCCGAAACCAAATTCGGATGTACGCGGAATCCGAGTCGGCGTTCAAACAGGAGCGACAGGAAATCCTGTGCGCCGAAAACACCTTTGCAGATGCCACCGACTTTGTTGTCGTGGATGAGTTCTTGCGCCATATAGACCGAGTGGTTCGGGTCGTCGGATCGAACCAGTTCCCAACCACGCGTTTCGACACCGGCTTCTTTGGCGCCATTCATAATCGCCGTTTCGTCGCCGATAAGCACCGGTTTGACCAAACGATTTTTCATCGCCCGGTCGAGCGCGATAATCAATGTCGGTTCATGCGGTTCGACGCAGGCCAAGAGCACCGGGTCGGTTGCGCGTTCGCGCGCCAGTTTTTCGATATCGGCGAAGTTGGTGGTCATTTCTTCACCTGTTTCAAATGGTGCGACAACAGGCAGGCAATCGAAATCGACGCCAGTTTGTTAAATGCCGTGTCGGTGCGCGATACCAGACTAATCGGCACTTTAGCGCCAACAATCACACCGGCAAATGCCGCGGGGGAGAAAAGAATCAGCACCTTGGAGATGATGTTGCATTCCTCAATGGAGTCGACCAGGAAGATATCAGCATCGCCGGCGACATAGTTCTTGATGCCGCGTTTCAAGGCGATTTCGCGGTTGGTGGCGGCTTCAAAGGTGACCGGTCCGTAGATTTCGCAGTCTTCGATCTCGTCGTTTTTGCTCATACCGGTGAGCTGCGCCGCCTCGGTGGTCGCAGGCATTTTGGGATGGATGTAATCGATTGGGGCCGATACGGCCACCTTGGGTTTTTCGTAGCCGAGCGTATGAAAGAGCGACACGGCGTTTTCGATCAGTTGTATCTTCTGCTCGAATGTTGGTTTGACTACCATGCCGCCGTCGGTGAGACCCAGTAGTTTGTGATAGCCGGGGAAGTTAAGCACCGCAACATGCGAGACCGTGTTCTGCGTGCGCAAGGAAAAGTCTTTGGAGAGGACAGTCTTGAGCAGTGCCGAAGTCGAAAGGAAACCTTTCTGAATCAGGTCGGCTTCGCCTTTGTCGGCGGCTTGCGCGGCCATATATGCGGACTTGGCGGCGGAATCACAATCTACAATTGTGAAGCCGGAGTAGTCGATGCCGTTGGTTGCGCCGATATCCTCGAGCCTTTTCTGGGAGCCGTAGAGAGTGAATTTGGCAATGCCGAGTTTGGCTGCCTCTGAGCAGGCGCGCAGGACGTCATCATCCTCGGCGGCGGCGACTGCCACCAGGAAAAGACCATACTCCTTGCCCAGAGCTTTGGCTTGTTCGATGATACCGTTTGCAGTAGTAATCTTGTCCATAGCCGGTTGACAAAATACGGATGCCCCAATTTGATGTCAACCACAATAAGTAGAGCGCCTTTTCCGGTTTGTCACGGCAAAAGTCGACTATAGGATATGTGTTGTCGCTATTGCTGCATCGGTACTGACGAGGAAGGCGGCGTCTGCGGCAAGTCAGTTGCAGCGTGTGACCGTCTCGCTTGACAAATCCTCGCGGTTCATCTATTCTTAGTCATCAAGTTTCAGGCAAGCACACAAAGGAGAAACGATGACTATCAAAAAACTCGGAATTGTCGGGTTCGGACAAATGGGTTCCGGCATCGCGCAAGTTGCGGCGGCCGCCGGTTATCCGGTCATAGCGACGGACGTAAAGGATGAATTCCTTAAGAAAGGGCTGAGCCGTATCGAGGGGCTTCTCAACAAAGCCATCGAGAAAGGCAAAGCCACGGAGGAAGACAAGAAGAAGACGCTTGGCAACATTACCACGACGACCGATTACAGCGCTTTCGCCGATTGCGATTTGGTGATTGAAGCCATTGTCGAAAACCTCGATCCCAAGATTCAGGTCTATGAGACGCTTGACCGCGTCTGCAAACCGACCGCGATTTTCGCCTCCAACACGTCTTCGCTATCGATCACGGACATGGCGGTAGTTACTTCCCGACGCAGCCAATTTGTCGGGATGCACTTTTTCAATCCGGTGCCGGTAATGAAACTGGTTGAAGTCGTGCGCACTATCATGACCGACGACCAAACGTTCGACTCCGCCGTGGCATTTGCCGAGTCGGTTGGCAAAACCGTTGTCCGCGCCAAGGACACGTGCGGATTTGTCGTCAACCTGCTGCTGATACCGTACTTGATTGATGCCATCCGCTGGTACGAAAACGGACTCGCTACTAAGGAGGACATCGACAACGGCATGAAGCTCGGTTGCGGGCATCCGATGGGACCGTTGGAGTTGACAGATTTTATCGGATTGGACACGACTCTATACATAGGCGAAATTATGTTTGAAGAATTCCGCGAACCGCGTTACGCGCCGCCGCCGTTGCTCAAGCGGATGGTCAAGGCGGGGTATCTGGGCAGGAAAAGCGGTCGCGGGTTTTACGAATACAAGAAATGAGGGAGATAATGGTATTTCAAAACATCACGATGGAAATCAGTGGCGCCAAGGCCACAATCACGATCAATCGACCCAAGGCGCTTAATGCTCTCAATCGCGAGACACTGAAGGAAATCAGGGCGGCATTTACCGAACTGGAGACTGGCGGCGTTGTCAGGGTTTGTATCTTCACGGGGGCAGGCGAAAAGGCGTTTGTCGCCGGCGCCGATATTCCGGAGTTGAAAGAACTTGATCTCGTCTCCGGTAAGGAATTCGTGGAACTCGGCCATCAGACTTTCGCGCAGATCGAGAACTCGAAAATTGTCTCGATTGCAGCGATCAACGGTTTTGCTCTGGGTGGCGGTTGTGAGTTTGCGATGGCAGCCGATATCAGGATGGCATCGGAGAATGCCAAGCTTGGTCAGCCGGAAGTTAACCTTGGAATTATTCCCGGTTTTGGCGGCACGCAGCGGCTAACGCGTCTGGTCGGCAAAGGGCGCGCAAAAGAGTTGATCTTCACGGCGCGAATCATCACGGCTGAGGAAGCCTTGCGCATCGGATTAGTCGAGAAAGTCGTGCCTGCCGACAAGCTCGTGGAGGAAGCCAATAAGCTCGCCGATCTGATTTTGTCCAAAGGCCCGCTGGCAGTGCAGTATGCAAAGGAAGTAATCAACCGAGGCGCCGATCTTGACTTGGGCAACGCCAATGGCTACGAGATGACGGCATTTGCGGCGCTGTGCGAGAGCGATGACAAGAACGAAGGTCTGACGGCATTCTTGGAGAAACGCGCGGCTGGGTTTAGGGGGAAGTAGGGGGAAAAAGACAGGCAAAACCGCAAGGGGTGTTGACTAGCGAAACCAGGTGTCTCACATATTGTGTATTGAAAGGTACGAATTACTGAACGACATATAGTCGAGGAACTTGCCCGAAACTAGGGAGAGTTCCTCGAAAGAGGATACGAGTTGGAGATGGAACCTATGAGTAGTGAGAAGGACGTGTTCATTTGCCATGCATCGGAGGACAAAGAGACAGTGGTCCGGCCTTTGCGAGATGCTTTTGTCCAAGCGAATATCACATGTTGGTTGGATGAAGACGAAATAATATGGGGTGATGACATAGCTAAACAGATCAATAATGGGTTGGCCCACTCCAAGTACGTCGTTGTCATATTGAGCAAAGTTACTCTCGACAAGAGCTGGCAGCAGTTCGAGCTACTAGCAGCATTGAACAAGCAAGCTATTACGGGAGAAGTTATCTTGTGCCCGCTCCTGGTCGGCTCTGACTCTGAAGTAGCAGCCATACTGAAGCAATATCCGGTACTTGAAGGGAAATCCTATCTTAGATGGAGTTCAGGTGCAGACAGCATTGTAAAAGCCATGACGGCAAGGCTTTCACGACGAGAGATTGCAATCGCTGATGCCTCCAAAAGTCCAAGGCAATCTGCTCTCTTGGAGTCTTTCGGTGCGGTTGTGCTAGCCGCCGGAAAGAGTTCGCGGATGGGGGATGATCGCTCGAAGATGTTGATACACGTGCCTTATAGGGGACAGCAGCAGCCGATGCTATTCTATACCATTGACATCTTTGTCAGCGCGAACATTCCCGTATTGATCTTGGTCGGCTATGACGGCGATAGTGTCAGGCAAGAGGTCGTACAGCGCTATCGGGATAACACCGTTAGCTGTCTCGCTGTCTCCTTGCCGGATGGGTCCGATCTGGGGCCCAACACTGGAAGCACTCTGAAGAAGTTCTCTAAGAAGATTTTGGAGCATTTGCGAGACGCTCAGAACCTTCTATTCTGCGTCGGGGACCAGCCCTATATGCGACGGGATACAATCGTAGATTTCCTTCATGATTACGCTGAGAGGTGTGCTACCGCCGGGCTATTGGCGGCCGACTCGAGAAATACACCCTTGGAGGATTCTGCCTCAACAAGAATCATCAAAGTAGGTGGAACGATTTCCTTTGACACCCCGCCGAAGGGCATCACTGATTTCGGGCGGTACAGCCCGCTGCTCGATGTCGGCGTTCTCGTGATAAAGCGCGAACTTTTCAAACCAGCAATCAGCAAGATCCAGGCAGCTGAAGTGTTCAGCAAGTTGCTGAACCACATCCCAGGGAATCCGGGCATTTTCATGAAGACTGATCGGGATCCGTACCAGTTTCTCAATATCAACGAGTATGGGAATCTTCATCCAGTTAAGAGAATCGAAGACGAGAAAACTACCGTCATCCCTGTACAGCAACCTGATTCCTCGGAATTGCGTTCCCGCATTCTGCTCGACTGGTTAGAGTGGAACGTGGAAAGGAAGAGGAACGTGGAGAGAAATGACGTGCCGAGATTTTCACTACCCTCCTATGCAAATCATCTCCATCTGGTGGGAGAGGTGGACACGACCTTGATATGTAGCGGCACACGTGGATGTGCCAGGAATTGCACTTACCGATCGAAGCACCGTGCACTTTATTTGAAGCCTCGGTTGGCCGGGAACGCACTGAGACAGGCAAAGGAGTTGGGTTACAAAGGCGTTCTGTTCTCTGGTGGTGGTGAGAACCTAGAGGAAAAGGCTCGCGATAATTTTCTGACAATCCTCAAATACGCCAAAAGGGAACTCGGTATGGAAACGAACCTGGCAACAAACGGATTGTATATCAACCCAGATACCGCAATGGATTTGGCGAGACTGCTCGACACCATACGCTTTTCCGTGCCTGCAACGAGTAATGGCTACTGTCATGGCGGTATCGTGGCACCAAATATCGTAATGTTTAAGAGGACAGTTGATCACGTAAAGCAGCAAAAGCCGGATTACGTGCCAACGAAGATCTACGCCAATGTTCTGATGAGTCCCACGATGAAAACAGATGAGTTGGAAGCTATTCTGCGGATGTACAGCCAGATCGGACTGGATGCTATCAGACTCAAACCAATGCACGAATGGATAGGCGACTCGTTTGAGGTTCGACCAGAGAAATACGAGGGACTGGTGGCAGCGGTCGAGAGAGTTCAACAAGACGAGGGCATCAGACTTCCTCGCATTGAGATTGCCAAGATTCCCGGCATGCTCGAGAAGGATCAATTCTCAGATGTTAAGCCAGAAGCCTGCTGGTATCGCGACTTCAATCCTTTGGTTCTCGGTTGCAACGGTCACATCTACGCCTGTTGCGAAATGAAATACGAAGAGAATGGATTCGACTGTGGAAGTGTGTCGCTCTCAGTTGATAATCTGAGGGAACTACTCTCTCCTAAGTCGAAGCCGCAGCCGATCGTGCCCAAGAAGTGCTTCACGGGATGCAAAGGATATCTCATCAACAGGGACCTACAATGTCTCCTGAACGGTTACATCCAAGAGAGAACGAAGCTTTTCGACCAGGACCGTTTTGCCAAGATCCGAGATCGCGTCTTGCAGAACATCCCAAGAGATGTCCTGGCAAATTGAGGGGCACTCGTGCGCGGCACATGTCTACATGTGCCCGATACTTCAACGAAACCGGCAGATGTGGACATCTGCCGTTCACTCGTGCGACCTTGTGGGACAGCTTCAGGGTTCGGGTTCCTGCCGGCGCTATTCCCCTTTAGTGATCGTAATTCCCCAGCGTTGCGGATTGTTGGGGGGATCCGAGTTCCAGTTGCCAAATGAGTGACTGTCATCCGAGACATAGCGCGCCCGGTATTTGCCGGCGTCAAGCATAACGTAAGTATCAACTATCCGATTTTTATCCGCGCCTCCTGCCCACTTGCTCCTCCGGTAGGTCATTTCCCACACGATATCATCGTCGGCAGCATTCTCAATCCAGCCGTAGTCAGCCATGTCGCTCCCGACGCCTTCACCCAGACAGACCACATGGACGCGCATCGGTTTATCGAGGACGAAGACCTGCGACTCGTCGGCGTCATCACCGACATAAGTGATTTTCGCCAGCACATTGGCTGATGCCGTCTCTTTTGGTAGTTCCTTGATGATATCGGTGTCGGTGGACGCAAGATATCCTCCTTGTAGCTCCTTCCATGCTCTCCGCCTATAAGAAAGATATGTTATTATATTTATGAATGCAACTTAGTGTGAGAGCTGGACGAGTATGGCAGTGGCGTTTCTGGGATCATATCATTCGCGATCAACGTGACTTCAATAAGCATCTCGATTATATACACTACAACCCGGTGAAGCATGGTCTGGTCTCTTCTCCTTTGGAATACCCGCATTCGAGTTTCGCACAATACGTAGATGAAGGCTTTTATCGACCGGATTGGGTACAGAAGGATGCTCCGGATCTGGACGGCGACTTCGGAGAATGAGTTTCGCAGAATGGCGTCAAGCCCCAAGAGGGCTTGACCTACCCGACTTAGCCAAGCAGGAGTGCCTCGACGGGTGAGCCGCACTGCAACATCGCCGTTTGCAGAGGCGCATAACCGAAAAACCTGCCACCTACAGCGCTGGAGTTGTGTATAATACCACAGTTGCCTTTCCTATGGCTGACAACCGCTGATTGTGAGGTTCACATGAGTACAACTCTGATTCGTCGTTCGGCGTTTCTGATATGCCTGCTCTGCTCGGTTGTGTTGCTTGTTTCTTCCACAGACTCGTTCGCCCAGAGTGTTGCGCCAAGAGACAGCATTCACTGGGTCGGGGTGGATACCGGATTCGCGATCGCCAAGGAAACCGGCAAGCCGGTCTTTCTTTGGTTCTATGGCAGTTGGTGCCCCCACTCCAAACACATGCTGGAAAAAGTGTTCGTCGATACGGCGGTGATAGCCAGATTGAACGCCTATTTCGTTCCAATCAAGGTTGAAACGGCATCAAGACGCAAGATCACGTATCAGGGCGTCAGCATGACCGAATCCGAGTTTGCCATAACCAAGTTCAATGCGCGAAGTGTCCCATCAACCTGGTTCGTCGAGCCGAACGGTTGCCGTATTCTGCATTTGAAAGGATTTCGTCCGGTATACGATCTGGTGCAGAATCTCGATTACGTGCGTACCAAGCAGTACGGCGAATGTCAGAATGTTTCGCTTATCGACCCGCCAAAGACAACCCAACCACGAACGGATTCGACTAAGACACCGGTAGTCTCGGATACGAGGAAGAAGTAGAGACAGCATCGGCGGAATCAACACCTATAAGTCCAATTCCACTTTTAAGAACTGTCCGGTGTACGACTCTTTCACCCGCGCGACTTCTTCCGGTGTGCCGCTGGCGACAACCCTACCCCCATCGTCTCCCCCTTCGGGGCCGAGGTCGATGACGTAATCCGCCGTTTTGATTACGTCCAGATTGTGCTCAATCACAACAACGGTGTTGCCGCGCTCGACCAGTTCGTTGAGGACGGTCAGCAGCATCTTGATATCTTCAAAATGTAGCCCCGTTGTCGGTTCATCGAGGATGTATAGTGTGTTGCCGGTCGCGGTCTTGGAGAGTTCGGTCGCAAGCTTGACACGTTGCGCTTCACCTCCCGACAGCGTGGTCGCTTGCTGCCCAAGGTGAATATAGCTTAGCCCAACTTGATTGAGAACCTCCAGCTTCTTGCGCAACGGCGGGATACTCACAAAAAACGGCAACGCCTCCGAGACGGTCATGTCGAGCACTTCGGCGATTGATTTGCCCTTATACTTGATCTCCAGCGTCTCGCGGTTGTAACGCTGCGCGCCGCAGACTTCGCAGGGAATATAAACGTCCGGTAAAAAGTGCATTTCGATCTTGATGATGCCATCCCCTTCGCAGGCTTCACAACGACCGCCTTTGACATTGAAGCTAAACCGTCCGGGTAAATACCCGCGCAGTTTCGACTCCGGCAGTTGCGCGAACAGGTCACGGATAAACGTGAACGTGCCCGTGTAGGTCGCCGGATTAGAGCGCGGCGTGCGGCCGATCGGCGACTGGTCGATATCGATTACCTTATCGAGATGCTCCAGCCCCATCACCTTGTCATACGGCAATGCCTCCTGACGCGAATCCCAGAAATGTTTGTAGAGCAGGCGATAAAGAGTTTCGGTGATTAGCGTTGACTTGCCCGAACCCGACACACCGGTGACGCAAGTAAACACGCCGATGGGAATATCGACGTCGATCTTCTTGAGGTTATTGCCTCTGGCACCGCGTATCGAAAACACCTTCCCGTTGCCGTTACGCCTCCGCTTGGGAATGAGAATATTCTTCTTCCGTGACAGGTATTGGCCGGTGAGTGATTTGGGATTGCGCATGATCGCTGTCGGTGTTCCCGCCGCGACGACTTTACCGCCGTGCACGCCGGCGCCGGGACCGAGATCGACGACATAGTCAGCGCGCAGGATCGTTTCGCGATCGTGCTCGACGACTAACACCGTATTCCCGAGATCGCGCAGTTCCGTCAGTGTATTCAACAAACGTCCGTTGTCGCGCTGATGAAGCCCGACTGACGGTTCATCGAGGATGTACAAGACACCGACTAACCGCGAGCCGATCTGTGTGGCCAAGCGAATGCGCTGCGCTTCACCTCCCGAGAGCGTTGACGCGACACGATCAAGAGTCAGGTAATCAAGTCCGACGTTGACCAGAAAACCGAGCCGCTCTCTGACTTCCTTGAGTATCTGTTTGGCGATCGTCGCCTGCTTGTCCGCAAGTTCGAGCTTCTGGAAAAATTTTTGCGCTTCCTTAACCGACATCGCCGTGATGCCGGCGATCGACTGACCGCCGACAAAAACTGATAGCGCCTCACGTTTGAGCCGTGACCCCTTGCAGATTTGGCAGGGGGACATAGACATGTACTGCTCGATCCAACCGCGAACACCCGCCGATTCGGTCTGCTTGTAGCGTCGCTCCAGGTGCGGAATCACACCTTCGAACTTGCTCTTGAACTGTCCCTTATGCCGACCCTCGCGCGACTCGTACTTAAAGACCAACTCTGAGTCCGTCCCGTGCAGGACGGCATCCTGTTGTTCTTTCGAAAGCTGATAGAAAGGTGTCGTGAATTTGAAGCCATAGTGGTCGGCTACCGCGCGCAGCATGGTGCGATACCAGTTTGCCATATCGGAACGCCAGGGGTGTATGGCGCCATCGTTAATCGACAACGCCGGATTCGGTACTACGCGGTCAGGATCGATCTCCATCTTGTGACCAAGGCCGAGACAACCGGTGCAGGCGCCAAACGGTGAGTTAAACGAGAACATCCGTGGCGAGAGTTCTTCAAACGAAATCTCGCAGTTTGGACAGGCATACTCGGTCGAAAATGCCCGCGCCGGTTCGTTGCCTTGCACAATCCCGACCATACCACCTGACAGTTTGATCGCCGTCTCGATCGAATCCGCCAGCCGGGTGGTGACCGTCGGTTTGACAATCAGACGATCGATCACGACTTCGATCGTGTGCTTCTTGTTCTTGTCGAGCTTGATGTCAGCTTCCAGATCCTGCGCCTCGCCGTCAATGCGCACACGCACAAAGCCTTTCTTCTTGGCTTCCTCCAGCACTTCGCGGTGCTCCCCTTTGCGGCCGCGCACTAACGGCGCCAATACGTGAATCCGGGCATTCTCGGGATAGGCCATTACGGCATCGACAATCTGCGAGACCGTCTGCTGTGCGATTAGGGCTCCGCACTGATGACAGTGCGGTTCACCGGCTCGAGCGAAGAGCAAACGCAAATAGTCGTAGATCTCGGTAACCGTGCCGACGGTCGAGCGAGGATTCTTGCTGGCGGAGCGCTGTTCGATCGAAATCGCCGGCGAGAGCCCATCGATAAAATCGACGTCGGGCTTTTCCATCAATCCCAAGAACTGGCGCGCGTACGCCGAAAGCGATTCGACATACCGACGTTGTCCTTCAGCGTAAATCGTGTCAAATGCCAGCGACGATTTTCCCGAGCCTGACAGACCGGTAATCACCACCAGTCGATCGCGCGGGATGTTGAGATCGATATTCTTCAGGTTGTGTTCGCGTGCCCCGTTGATTCGTATATATCCGGCAGTCATTGTCATCTCCAATTCTAACGCAACCTCGAAATATAGATATGCATCTCAGGTGGCGCAATCACTATTCGGTAAGTCCAGATAGTGATGAGGAAGTATTTAGGACGGTCTTACCCAACCGCTGCCGAGCATCAACCCGCCACTCGCAATCGGTTGTAGTACAGCAGACTCGATAACAGCAACCCCAGTCCGATAGCAAGATACACCGGCGCCAGATAGGTTTTCGGGATACCAGAGTGTCTTAGCCCATAGCCCAAGCCCATCATGATAACAACCAGAAAGTAGCTACGGATGTTTTGGAATGCGAAGACGCACACCTTGTCTTTCTGCGGCGCCTGGGTATAGATGCGGACCAGATTCTTGCGCGCCAAGTGCGAAAAACCGAGCCGATAGATAACATATCCGGCGACAGCACCACCCAACAGTAGAATCACGGCACAACGCGGCGAGCTAAACAGCCAGACGACCGCAACCGACACAAGCGTGAGTCCGACCAGCGACCAAACGATACCCGCAACCAAGACCAAGGTTGCGCGGCGCGCAGCGGGTGCCTTCATGTTAGGCAATATAGCGCGACAAGATCGTCACTTGAAGCTGTTTTTCTACGCGGGAAACTCGCCCGATTTTTTTCGAGGCGGGGTCCATTTCTCGGGAGCCATCGACGAAATCAACAGTGTAAGACCGGCCGGTACTCTGAGTCAAGTGGCCGGGCTCGAATCATGCGTGATGCTGGTTTCACCAAAAAACAGAAGGCAGCCGACAGGCTGCCTTCAAATCTCGAATCTCAGAGGACGTGACTATTTCGTACGCTTGAGAAGGATTCCCAGTCCGGCCAGGCCCAATCCGAGGAGCATCAGAGTGCCCGGCTCCGGGACAACCGTCTTGCAGTAATCCATCATCAAGATTGCGCCGTCGACGCGCAGCTTCTTTTCTCCGGCAAACACAGTGACATCCAGCGAGCCGTCATTCCAGAAACCTAGATCTTCGACATGCGATAGGTTGTAAGTCGTGTTGTCGAGGAATTGATGATTAAGGGCGTCCCAGTTCACGGTTCCTTCGATGCGGACGTAGTTGTCGTTTTCATCAACTTCCCAGGCATCAATCCAAAGCTTGGCTCTGGTGACGAGATCCGGCGGCACAGTCAATGCTGGCAGAGTGTGTGCCCAGTCGATCTGATGCGGCAGGTCTTCTCTGGTGCCGATCCGCACGCCTCCGAGTTGGTAGTCAGGACAACTGCCTTCGTACAAATCAACGTAGGAAGCGTAGTCATAGACGTGGTTGTCACCGCTCCATCCGTTCCAAAAGGCGAAATCAAATTTCCAGTCGGTGGAGGTGAATTCCATCATGCTAAATGCCATAAGCTGTGCTGGAACTGCCAACAGAGCCACAGTCAGGAAGGCTCCGATGATTAATTTTTTCATTCTGTTCTCCCAGAAATACGCTTATCTACCAATACCGAACATTATAGCTGCAATCAGTGTGCCAACTCGATAGCAAACTTAGTAAGTCATTGTCAGGTATTAACATAAAAAAACGAGGCGAGAGAGCAAACAGGAGTTTGTTTGTGCCAAAATGTACAAGATGACGACACAGCAACTCGGCGCGCGAGCATTTAAGACATGCCAAATATCTTACGCCACAAGAAGTTGTGAAACAAATCACGTAAGGCCGGTAGTGTCGGTCAGCCTTACACCAAACCGACCGTAGTAGCATGGTTTTTGGGCAAAGACACGATCACAGATGGTTAGCTATCCAAGACACTAAGAAACCACTGACATTGAATAATGAATGTATCGCAAAGGCCGGTAGCAAGCTCCCTGTCGTCTCGCGCTGGTATCCCGCTATCACTCCGAGGGCAAAAGCAAAAACGACAATCAGGAGAATCGTAATAGGCGGCGCCCCGAGGGTCAGCAGCGACAAATGCATCAATCCGAAAAACGATGCCCCGATTAGTACCGGCAGACTGATCCGCAGCCGCCCGATATTCATTCCGCGCTCCACGAGCGGCAGGAGAAGCCCCTGAATCAAGCCCCGCGTGAAGATTTCCTCACAGATACTCGCGTAGAGCCAAATCAGCAGTATAGTCTGCCAAGTAGAGAGCTTCAGATCCAAAGGTCCCTGATCTGCGGTTACGATTGTCATGATTATCGCAGCGTACAACCCTACGCCAAAACCCAAGAGGACGATTAAGCGCCACCTTGCTCGCTCCGGAAGCGCGAATCCAAAGGCGGCGAGGTTGCCCTTGCCGATCAGCAGCATTGCTGAAAGCAAAAAAATCAACAACCCGGTCTGCATGATGGTGCCGGAGATAAACGCTGCGGCTTTGTTCCCTGCGATAGCCTTGCCGATCGTCATCGCGATGCCGCCGCTGAGATTCATTACCAGCAATGCCAGTAGCACGACCAACATTACTCTTAGTGACGCTTTCACCGAGTCATTCCCCTCTTGAATCGTTTCTGAATCTCGTTTTTTGATCGACGAAAGACCTCGGCCTATAGTTCCTTCCGCACAATCGCCCGGCTTGCCGATGGGCGTCTGATCTCTTTGTATCCTGCGCTTAAGTAGGCGGGCAACACGCCCGTCCAAACCCAGGGATCGGGAAGCTTTTTTGCGGTGATCGACGGATAGCCTTCGACAATCTTGCCCCCCTGCGAGCGAACATAATCACACACGGCTTTTAGTATAGCGACTGCGACACCCTGTTTGCGATATATCTTGTCGATAAAGAGACAAGTTATTGACCATACCGGTTTGCTGTCGATCGCAGCCAGCGCACGTGATTTCTGCAACGTCAAGAACGTTTCTCGTGGCGCGACCGAGCACCAGCCGATCGGTTTGTCGCCGTCGTAGGCGAGAATCCCCGGTACTTCGCCGGACGTCACTAACTTCTTGAGGGCGCGCTTATTGCCGGCACCTTTGCCGGCTTCATACTCTTTGCGAGGCCGCCTCCAGACCATGCACCAGCACCCCGCACAAGCGCCACGTTCCCCGAAAAGCTTCTCGAGATCCCGCCAGCGATCTTTAGTGGCCGCGAAAAACAACAACTTGAATTCCGGTCTTTTCTCTGTTTTCTTGGCCATATCAGGCCCTCCGACAACGATATTGAATGGTTAAGTGACGCTTGATATCAATCATCTGCATGGTCGCAAACCGTCAGGTCGCTTTCACGAAAAGCAGAATAACAAAACAAAGGGGTGGCCGCAAGGGCCACCCCGATAGAATGCAAATGGTGATCAGTCTAACATCTGTGGCTATCACCGGCTTCGACGGTAGCAAGAGCCGCCATCGTAACAACCTGCTCGACATCATTCTGGCGATGCAGTACATGGACTGATTTCTTCATGCCCATCAGGATCGGTCCGATGATTTCGGCGTTGCCAAGCTTGTTCATCAGCTTGTAAGCGATGTTGCCCGAAGCCAGTTCCGGGAAAATCAGCACATTCGCCTGTTCCTGTAACTTGCTGAATGGGTAGTAGGTCCTGAGCATATCCGGGTCGACTGCAGTGTCAGCCTGCATATCGCCATCGACAACCAGTTCCGGATGATCGCGATGCAGGATGGCAACCGCCCTCTGGACCTTGTCTACCAACGGGTGCTTGGCGGAACCGAAGTTCGAGAAGGAAAGCAAGGCGACGCGCGGTTCGACGCCAAAGCGTTTGGCCGTCTCGGCGCAGCAGAGAGTGATCTCGACGAGCTGTTCGGCAGTCGGATCAATGTTGACAGTTGTATCGCCGAAGAAGAATAGCTTGTTCTTGATCATCAGCACGAACATGCCGCTCACCACCGACAGGTCATCGCGCTTGCCGATGACTTCGAGTGCCGGCCTGATCGTCTCGGGATAGTGCTGAGTAACTCCGGCAAGGAATGCGTCGGCATCTCCCATGTGCACCATCATCGTACCGAAGTAGTTCGGGTTGCGCATCAACGTCTTAGCCTCGTCCATCGCCACACCCTTCTTGTGGCGTAGGCGAATAAGCTCGTTGACATACTTCTCGTAGTGCTGGCTCACCCGCGGCCGGATTATCTCGACTCCGGTAATATCAATATCGTTTTCGCCGGCGATCTTTCGGATTTCTTCCTCACGGCCGAGAAGAACCGGCTTGGCAAAACCTTCGTCGACGATTATGTGCGCGGCACGCATGATCTGCGTCGAGTACCCCTCACTGAACACGATTCGCTTGGGCGCTTTTTTGGCGCGGTCGATCATCATGCTGCGAATTTCACGCCCAATGCCAAGTCGGTGTTCAAGTTGGCGCTTGTATTCTTCGATGTCAACCTTGTTACGCGCCACGCCACAATCCATGGCGGCCTTCGCCACAGCGGACGCTTCCCAGATCAGCACGCGCGGATCAAAGGGCTTCGGAATGATGTATTCGCGGCTGAACTTGAAGCTCGACACACCATAGGCGCGGGCAACCGCATCCGGGACATCCTCTTTGGCAAGCCTCGACAGTGCCATCGAGGCGGCGATTTTCATTTCCTCGGTAATGGCACTGGCATTTACGTCCAGAGCACCACGGAAGATGAACGGGAAACCAAGCACGTTGTTGACCTGATTCGGATAGTCGGAGCGGCCGGTAGCCATGATGACATCCTTGCGCGCAGCGACGGCATCGGGATAAGTGATTTCCGGATCGGGGTTTGCCATAGCGAAGATGATCGGGTCCTTGGCCATCGATTTGACCATTTCTTTGGTGACCAAGTCTTTGGCCGAGACACCGACAAACACATCAGCGTCCTTAAGTGCATCGGCAAGGGTCTTGCAGTCGGTCTTGCGAACGAATTGCTGTTTGTATTTGTTCCAGTTAGGATCGCGACCTTCATACATCACGCCCTTACTATCGGCCATCATGACGTTTTCAGGTTTCACGCCGAGTGAAAGATAGAGTTTGGCGCAGGCAATACCGGCGGCGCCGGCGCCGGAAAAGACGACTCGAACTTTGCCGATGTCTTTACCATTTAATTCCAGAGCGTTTACCAGCGCGGCCGCAGAGATGATCGCCGTACCGTGCTGATCGTCGTGGAAAACCGGAATCGACATCGTCTTCTTGAGTGTCTCTTCGATATAAAAGCATTCGGGAGCCTTGATATCTTCCAGATTGATGCCGCCGAAAGTCGGCTCCAGCAACTGACAGACCTTGATAACTTCGTCAGGATTTTCGGTTGCCACTTCGATGTCAAAAACATCGACGTCGGCGAATCTCTTGAAGAGCACGCCCTTGCCCTCCATCACGGGCTTGCCGGCGAGCGCGCCGATATTGCCGAGTCCGAGCACCGCTGTGCCGTTGCTGATGACGGCTACCAGATTGCCCTTGGCGGTATATAAGTAGGCATCAGCCGGATTCTTTTCTATCGCCAGACAGGGGACAGCAACCCCCGGTGTGTAGGCGAGTGACAGATCGCGTTGAGTAACGCATGGTTTGGTCGGTACGACCTCGATCTTGCCCCTTCGTCCCATGGAATGGTATTCTAGAGCTTCTTCATTTTTGAGCATTATTTTCTCTCCTACATTGATTTACCAACTGTCAGAATATAGTCATTCATTCTGCGCTCGCCACTATATTTTGCGACTTTTTGGGTGGCGTTTGTGCCGAATTTCACAAAGTCGGGGTTCCTTTCCGCGCTGGAACTGCCCGCTGTATTATACTTGACAGCGGCCGTGATCTGGCACTATGGGCGACCTTTTTTGTTGACACTCCCTGTCTCAAAGCTTAACAAACACTTACCTGGCTCCGCGAAAGCGGACTGATTGACCAGGTTTATGACTAATATACGTTGTGACTAAATAGGAGGTCATACCAAACTATGAGAACTAAAGCAGGATATCTCGCACTCGCGGTTTTCAGTGCGTTTCTACTCCTAAAGGTGACCGTTCAGGCGGCGCCCTCCAAGGGGGAATCGCTGCTGAACAAGGGGGACTCCATTGCCGTCTATGTGGACGCCGATGATTTCGAAGCGATCAAAGCTGCCAAGGAGGGAGCGATTGTCAAGCTCAAAGTGCTGGAGAATGTGGTTCGGTCTGGTGAGAAGTTGATCAACAAGGGTGATGCGGTGTTTGCGACCGTCACCGGGCGCAGCCATGGCGGAATGTACGGCGGCGCAGGCAATGCCAAGTTGACCATTGATTCGACCCATTCCAACGCCAAGAGCAAAGTGCCCCTCAGAGGCTCCCTGGCAATCAAAGGCAAGAGCAGCACCCCAAAAACCATTATCTCCGTAGTGCTCTTTCCGATCGGCTGGCTTATCAAGGGGGGTGACATCGAATTCCCAGAAGGCAAAAATGTCTTCAAATCCGTGGTCGCGGATGACACACCGGTCTACTATCAGAGGTAGTTTTCGCCCAGGCAACACAGGAATTTAGGACGGATAAGCGCCGTCAGGAGTCGATCCTGACGGCCTTTTCTTTGTGTGCGTCTTATGAATCGGCCATAAGCAGCGACGTTAGGCTGGCCATATCCTTCCTCTCAATGGCGGCAGATAATCTGGCGAGGTAGTCCTCCGCATAGCCGTCGGGAAGATTCAGCCCTTTGACCTGATTCTCGCCTACTTCGGCAAATGCGAGTCTGCCGTCAGCGGGCGTCTCATGTCTGGAGGAATACACTATCGCGAGATCAAGACTCTCCGAAGTGCGAAACACAAACTCAGACCAGTTTAGGACTTGTCGGCATTTCTGAGGAAGCAGGCTGACCAGATTTCGTAAATAGCGATTCGAGAAGTCAGTGTTATTCTCAGCATACAGCACCAAGCGATGACCGTTCAAGAGCGCCAGTAGGTTGAGTTTGTAGTCATCAAGAGACAAACCCTCTCTCACTGAATCAGCGAGAGTTCCATCGGCAGCACTCAGGGTTGGTTCGAAATCCAGGTCACCGAAATTGGTGAGTTGCTCTGCCGTGCCGGAAGATGCCAAGTGATCTGTGATCTCGGCTGGGCTGAAACCAACCGAGCCGTACTGCTCCGGCGTCAGAATCGCCGAATGGCGCAGCAGTGCGCCCCAGCGACCGGAGAAGTCCTTGCCGTGATGGCTGACTTGGGTAATTACCGCCCGATCTTCCCCCGACTGTTCGCGATTCCAGCAGACTGACAGCGACTTTGAAAAGTCTTCATTCCTGCAATCGCCGAACTGATCGTAGAACGCAATCAGCCAGTTCTGAAGCAACGGTGTGATACCCTCGGACTTGTAGATGACATGCTGAGACCCGGGCGTGTCGGGAAGAGTGCCGTATATCAGATGATCGACTTTCATAGTAGCCTCGCCGGCGCTACCCCGAGCCGACGACCATTCTACGGCAATTTCGGTGGTGTGCCAGACTTGAGCTTGACGACAATACCGTAGTCTTTGCCAAAATCCAGCGTGTAACCCTCGGGCAGCTTGGGATAGAAGCTCTCTACCGGATTGTCGATCTGCTGCAATAGTTGTTCACCTGTGCTGGAAGGGCTCAGATCAAAGAACTTGGCTTTCACAGCGGCATTGCCGACACCGGAGACAGGTTTTTCGACCTTTGGATTGTCGCCCATGAGGTTGCTGAAATCAACCGGCGGGTCGTCGCCGATCTGAATCTGCACTTTGCTCTTGGGACGTAAGTTCTCAAGACTAAGCGTGATCTGGAAGGGTTGGATTTGCGCCGCCGCCATACCCGCCTTGAGTTGTGCCGGCGCAGCTTCCACCTGTTTGACGAAATTGGCGTCGAGACTGTCCTTGGGATGATCCTGCAGCAACTTGGCGATCCCGGCTTCCAGAGCTGCCTGCTTTTCGGCTGCGGGGAGCGTTGCCACGGAATCTTTCAGTCTCTTAAAGTCCGCCTCGGCAGCCTTGGTCTTCTCGTCGTAGTTGGGTTTGGGAGGCTCTTTCTTTTCCTGTTCCGTCTTTTCAAACGAGATGCGACTGTCGATGAATTGCTGTCGCTGCTTGGCAAACTCGATCAGCGGCGTGGCGCCAAGGAAAGCGCTCACCGGCATTTTTTCGAGATAAGAACTGTACTTCTCCTTGATATTTTTGGCCTGATTGTCGGCAAACTTGCCGTTACTTGAACGTAACTCCTCGGCCAACTTGGTCTCGGCGCGGCCAAGCACGTCGTAGAGCTTGTATTGGTGATAGAGATTGAAGAGGCTGAATGCAACCACCCAGATCAGGCAGAGCGCGAACGCCCATTTGACGAGATAGCGCCAGAATGCTTTGCGCTTATTGAACATGATCCGGCGAAACGCCCACATCAGCGGATCGGCCACACCTGATGGCGTGATATCGCGAGGCGGTTCCACAGTGCCCGTCGTTGTCTTGCCCATTCCGCCGGTAGACGACACAAAGAAAACCTGGAAATCAAGACTGTAAGCGCCAACCGAATCGACCAGATTCCCCAGCGTCCGGCTGATGCGCTCGGTTGTCTTGGTCCAGACCTCGCCAAAGCGACCGCTATTGACCTTCGTCAAACCACTGATGAAACTATCTTTGCTCCGGCCTTTGTAAACGGCCGCACCACTCGGTACCAACTCAACCGGATTGGCGGACGAGAAGCCATCGAGGAAATCTGCCTTTGTAATCACGATTCCAACCGGCAACCGCTTGGGTACACAGTCCCTGAGATCATGCAGAATCGTTTGAAATGCCGCAATCTGCTCTCGCAACAGCACATCAGTATCGAGTACGGAGGCATCAAGAAAGAACAAGGCAGCCCGCGCGAATGGGAAAAATTTGGCAAACTGCTTGCGTAATTCACCCGGCTGGGCGATGGAGAGCGTCTCGCCTTTGTAATCGACGGTGTAGAATTTGACCCCCTTGCGAACGCTCATATCAAGACCGAATTTGAGGATACGCGTTTCCGAGGTCATGGTCGGGAATTTGCGTTCGCCTTCGATTTCGACCTGTCTGCCGTCCCTGATCCGCAGCAATTTGCCGCGCATTAGATTGTAGTTTTCGATCAGATTGGCGGCTGTTTCGTTGTCCAGAGGCGACAATTTGAAATCAGCGTTGCCTTTTAGCAACTCATATAGCACGGAGAAGTAAACTGTTTTGCCGGCATTGGAATGGCCAAACACCAGCACGACATTGTCATCATGTTCAAATGGCGCATCGGCCGCCTTCGGGGGTGGTGCCGACTGCTTCTTGAAAATACCGAAGGCCTTCTTGATCAATTCCATCGGGCTCATCGGTACACCTCGGTGACGTTATTGGCTTTCTGCATTTCTTGTACTTTGGCACGATGTTGTTTTTCCCAAAACGGCCGAACGCTGACGGCTACATAGAAGAATAGCAGCGTCAACACCAGATAGACAATGTACACCGGCCAGCGATCGCGGAAGATGTGAAAAACGAACCGCAGGTTGAACACCGACATGATTGCCGAGCCGATGGAACCGAGAAACTTCGCAATTGCCAGCATGAAGCGGCTCTGACCTTTGTATACTTCGTTGACGCTCAGATACCACGCCGCAAAATCGCTCTGCGTCGTCATGTGACGCAGTTCTTCTTCGGGAGCAAACGAACGAATCTCAGCCTTGCGTCCCTGCTGCGTGCACGCCGCGATGTGAAGCATCTTTTTCTGCCAGGAATCAGTCCGGAATACGCGAGAAGTTGATCCGGACACCTGATCGGTCTCCCGGAAATTGACCGCGATCTGCGCGAACCGGTTCAGCAGCATCGAGCGCAGCGTATTCTCGTGCTTGCCGAAACTCCTGATCTTCTGGCCGAAAATCAGTGGTGTCACCGTCTGTTCGATAAATTGACTGTCATCCGCAGTACCGCGCAATTTCTTGGCTGCCAGAAAAGCGTTCTGACATTGCTGCGGGGGGCGTCTGACATACCAGAAATAGAGTGGCAATAGATTGGCAACTACCAGTGTCAACGGTTGCGCCTGACGCGGAACCGTGTTGACGCGTAGCTTGAGGTGCTCGTCCACCGTATTGCCGATCTCGCCCGAGAGATCAAGTCGATCGAGTTCGGCATAATACGACTCGCATTCGCGTAGAAAGACCTCGGCTGAGAAGTCCGGTTGCTGTTTCTCGTAGCGGTTAAGCTGTATAAATACCGAATTGATCAGCGCTTTTAGTTTTTCGGACATGCTTCCCTAACGCGATCTGCTGAAGATTGCCACATGGTTCATTTTGACCGCCTCCAATGCTGCGCGATCTACCTGACCATCAATAATAACGTTCAACCGATCCAGACGGCTGCATTTTAGCGGGAAATACTCGTTTGGCTGAATCAACCAATAGTCCGGGTTGGTGGCGTCATCCACCGGCTTGCGTGCCACGGAGGCAGCCGCGATATCATCAACTTCATTGGCGCCGAGATAGATAATGACGTTGCCGGCGTGCTGAATCGGCAACACTTTCTTGTCCAGCCTCAAAATGACATCCTCGGTGCCGCGAGGGTCGACACCGTCAATGATGATATGATGACGATTGTCGCGGAATGAATACTTGACCGCGCCATGGTGCTGCAACTGGAACCGGAAACCATCTCTCTCGATCGAGTCGGTCGCACGTCCGGCGGCGCCGGAAGCATAGTAGCTCAGAATTGATGCGATGTACTTCAACGTCCTCTCGGAGTCGTCAAAGAACTGCGTCATCTGATCCAGACCGTACTCACGGGTTTGATAGTCGCGCAATTCCGGCAAAATCGTGCCGCCGGCGGTCGCTCCGCTGTCGGTCGTGAGTTGCGCGTTGCGAACATATTCACGCAATTCGGGGTAGATCAAAAATCCTTGCTGGAATCCGCCGACGAGACCGGTGAAATAGTTTATCAAAACGCGACTGCGGACTCCGGCAAACCCGTCAAAGAGCTGATTGTAGCTGTAATTGATGTAGTGAAGCAGCGTCTCGGTCTGCAGGAATATGCCCCGGTTATTTTCTTCCTCCGACGCTGACGGACGGCTCTTGGTTTTGGCGCGCACCTCGGCAATGGCCGCCAATCCCACTCTTTGAATTTCATCGACGATCTTGCGCATACGTTCCATCCGACTGGAGATCGTCTTGCCACAGGTCGTGGAGAGAATCGCAGGCACAAAGTTGGAGTTGACTTCAAAGTCGTTGCCGGCACGCAGTAGTTCGGCGATCTGGAATCCGCACGAAACGCTTAACGTTTGGGACGGTCCCACGGACAGAATCAAACGGGGTACCTGAAACGGCAGGCGACTCAATTGCTCGCCCGAAAGCGGTTCGCCGAATGTCGTCTTGTCTGAAGGCGAGGCATACAGATAAATCGGTAGCCGTTCGCGTGTCTCTTTGGTCAGGTCGATTTTGAGCTCGAGCACGCGGAATTTGCCGAATTCATCGTTGATCTGAACCGGTGTGCCGTTCGGCAGTATTGCTACGCAGCGCACAACCGTGACATAAGCGAGATTGCCCTCATGTCGTAGTTGAATCTCCAGCGGTTCGTTGCGGATGCCGGCCGGTTTTGCGATGCCGTAACCGCCGGCCAAATGCGATGCGACCCAGCGACTCAGATTGAGCGCGAAGTCTTCCTGCTGGTTGAGATGGACGCTGGTCACCAGCATGCCATCAATCCAGTTCACTCCCCAAACATTAAAATCGTCCATCATCAGTTTCACCCATACAGAACTTGAGGTGCAATATATCCTTCTATGCGGTTTCTTGCAAGAACGTCGAAAAACCGAGATAAGCCGACTGATTCTCGGCGCCGAGAGCAAACGGCGCCAGTCCCGAATCGAAATTGTAGCGCACTACAGCTTGCAGATGCGCCGGCGCAAAGAGCACGGTTAGGTTGTTCATCACGGACCGCTTTGCTCCCTCGGGCGCGAACTCGGTGATGTCACCCATGCCCAGACCGTTGACATTGATCCTGAACGTCGAGAAATTCTCGCGAAACGTCGCTCCGGGATAGAGGTCGCGTCCCAGAAAGCTGTTTGATTCTCCGAGTCGATTCTGAAATTGCTCGGGCACCTTTTCCTTGTGCCAGATGTTTTCATCAATGGTCACCTCTTTCTTCAAGAATGCCGGTAGCACTCTTTCATAGAGTAGGCGTCTCCCCCGAAAGAACGGCGCGAAGAACCGCAGCAGCAACAGAAAACGTCTGTCTTCTTTGGACAACGACGGTAATTCGCCTCCGAGATGCTCCCAATAGAGCAATTCGGTGTCCGGATCATCAATACAAAACAGCAGCCGAAGTTTGAGAACATGGAATGCGATCCAGAAACGATAGGTGATTGTGTCGAAGGCGCTCCAAAATTCAAGATATTTGTTCTCCATCTCGCCCGGATGGTGATCCGACTCTTCCATTTGTTCGACAAAAAAAGTGTCGGGGAAATGGTTCTTGAATGACGGCAGATGAGCGGCCACAACACGATCCTCGCGCTTGGATGTTCGCGCAGTCAACGTGCGTATGGCCTCGATATCGGTATGAAACGCCCCTTGAGCCTCGTGACTGATAAATGCAAACTCGGTAGAGGGAATCCCAAGCGACGCCAGGAGAAACGAAAACTCGGTTAGACGAATCCGCTCATTTAATCTGTAGTCTCCGGCAATAAATTCCGTCTTCATGATCCCGCCAGTCGCGCTTCAAGGTGCAGATTGAGCGGCGTGTAACTGTCAAGATAGTCACTTAGTCGCTGTAGCAAGTATTGTCGCTCTTCGTCCGAGATTTTCAAGTCCGACTTGAGGCGCACGTCGACAAGTACCGACGGAACCAGACCGCCGGCGCTGCGGCTTACACCACGCACCGCCTTGGCTTCCTCGATGCGACCATCAAAGTTGCGTGCCAGATATTCGATCTCCCCCTCCGATAGCGCCACGCCGTGATTGCGCAGGAAGAATCCCGTGAGATGTTTGATCTCCTGGAGCGACCGGGCATCCGATCCGCCTGAGGATGTAATCAAGTTGCGCACCGCCTTGATCTGGGGATGGGGTTTCACCAACTGGAAGTCGACTTCGGCGCCGATCCCATTGCCGTCGTTCCCTTCCGTCATGGAGTACTCGACCACCACGAAGTCGGGGGCTTCCTTGCCGGTCGGTACAAAATTGAACTTGATCTTGAGATCATTCTCTTCCTCAACGACCATGTATTTGCGGGGATTTGCGAAGGCCATCAAATCGAGATGGCTGGAATACTCATTGTCATTGGCGTCCCAGACGCGGTCGATGGAAAATAGTTTGTCGGGCAAATTCGCGGAGTCGGCATCGGCATACTCAAAAAGACTGACCTCCAACGCCGGTTGACCCATCGTGTATTTGTTGCGGTGATTTTTACGGCGATTGATCACCGGAAATGTGTTGGTGTCAAAGAAGCGGAAATTGCGCAGATCCCCGACACGTTCATCGCGCGCCAAATCGACCCGCAACCATAGGCGCGGTGTCTTGATGCCGCCGAAATCGATCTGTGGGAACTTGCTTTCAACCTGCGGCGGCAATACCAACTTCTCGGCACCGGCATACATCTCGGCGGGTACATGAGCGAACCCTTTTGCCGGTGCCAGGTAGTGCTTAAAATGCCAGAGTAACTTGCCGGAAGTCAAAAAATCGGAACTGTAGAGCCGACTCTGAAAACTACCGTCAAGTTCCAGTTCGCGGATATCCAGGTGCTTGAAGATCTCCAGCTTGTGATGATAGCTACCCGGCTTGAATGCCGGATGCCGTTTTCCTGACGTCACCACCTGCCAGTCGACCCAGTTGAGCATCTTGCCGGTCGGCGCATCGGGACCGGTGTACAACTGCAGAGCGCCGACTTCCTCCAAAGGCAAACCGGCGGTAATTCCTATGTACAGGGTACCGCCCAATGGCGGCGGCGCCGAGCGCTGCATCGTGCGATAGTGCGGTGACTGCAGTGTCTCTTCCCACTTGTCCGCTTCCGGTGGCAGTGCCTTCAGCACCCGGAAATATTCACCGGAGACAAAGAAGACGACATCGGCATTCACATCGTACACTTCCTGATTGTAGAGCGGGAAAAACGAATAGTCACGCGCTCTGGCCCCGGAGAGTCGACAGAGAAACTCCATATCGGTTTCAACCACTGTCCCTTTGTCGGAGCAGCGGCAGGATAACATCGTAAATGCCGGAATCGGCCGCTTCAATCCCGTCATAAAGAAATCCGCTATCATCGTGTCGATCACTGTCTCCGAGGCCTGCTTCAGTCTGTCCTCGGTTTGCACGGCATGATAGGCAAACGCTTTGAGCATTAGCAGCAAAGCCGGATCAAGCGACTTTTCGCCCGACGGCACCTGATAGCCCCAGAAACGAAGTCGATCAACTAACTCGTTGTATACCCGCTCTTCGCGGTCAGTCCATTTGGCACTCAAGGATTATATCTCCCAGGAGAGATCGAAACGCTGCCCGTCTCGCGCGGTTCCATAGACCCGACAGGTGAAAGTCGCGGTGATGTTTTGTTCAACCTTGTCGGAAATCGTGACATTGACCATGACGCCCATGTAGCGCCGAAACTGCTCCAGCACGTGATTGCGCACGTCAGTCTTTAGATCGTTGGAATACTCGGGCGTGAAATACGGTGAACGACAGCCCAGTTCCGGGTCAGGGCGATAACTACCCAACTCGGTTTCTACAAGAAACCGGGCGAATTCATCCGCTCTGCCGCTGCGAAGGAAACGGCAGTCTTTGATCTCTATAGGTACACGAAGCGCTTCGTCAGCCATAGTCTAGTTTAGCGAGATCGGCGTTCCCTTGACGTTAACCGGTCCTTTCCCGTTGATGTCGATCATTGCCCCGCTAATATCCATTTTGGCGGTAGCATCCAATTTCATCATGGCGCTACTGGTTATCTCGGAGCCGCCGCCGCCAGCTTTGATCTTGCAGGACATCTTGCCGTCAATCGACACGTTTTGCGCCTCAAGCTTGAAATCACCGTCGGCTTTCATAGTGATATTGCCCTTGACGGTGAGATTGTAGTCTTTATCGGCAGTAATGCTAATTGTGTTCTCTTTGGAATCGATAATCATCGTGTTCTTGCCGGTGCGATCGATGATCTTGATCTTGCCCGCGCCGTCCTTGTCACTCAGGACAATCTGATGTCCGGTACGACTGTAAATCACTTTGTTATCATTCTTCGACAACTCACCATCATCGCCCCCCGGATTGATCGCGGATTGGGGTGGTTTATCGACGCCATTCCAGAGCGAACCGAGCACAACCGGCATGTTGGAATCGCCCATTTCAAATCCCACCAGCACCTCGTCGTTGATCTCGGGCATGAAGTACATGCCGCGATCGCTGCCCGCGTATCCACTTGTTGTTCGCAACCACGGACTTTCCAGATCGCCACCGCTCGCGCTCTTCATAGGGAACTTCACTTTTACCCGTCCGCGCATTTCCGGATCGTTGTTGTTAGTCACGATTGCCATGAGCGGGTCGGAGTGTCGTTCATTTCTCGCGACGGGGGTGGTCGGATAAGCAGTCTCTAAGGGACTCGCGGTCACGAAATTGTGATAGCTGGTGTTTTCGAGCCTGTGTTCAATAGCGATAATAATGTAAGTGCCGGAATAGGTATCGCCCATTCCTTCGAGTGTCAGAGTATCACCAATTTTGAGTGATGGCACATTTGTTTGCAGTCGACACTGCACCATCGTGCCGATCTTCTCGGCCTGTAGTGCCCCGGTAATCTGCTGCACTTCATTTGTCTTGGTGTCTCCTCGCGTCGGCAGAGCAATTGATGATGTCTGATTCATTTTCGCTGCGGACGACGCGTACGTCTTCTGTGCTAAGCCGGAGAATTGCGTTTGCACGGACACATCCTGGTTCAGCGGCTGTTTTTGGGCTTCGTCCCAACTCGGGTTACGAAACTTGTAGCCGGTCATATTCATGCGCACGTCGGCTGACCCGACATGCTTCTGCCAACTAAGTTTGTGTGTATTCCTGCTTTTCTTTTCCTCTATGATGAGCTTCTTGCCGTCATAAAAAACCCAACCGGGATGAGTGCGCCAGCGTGTCGTGATGTATTCCCAATCTGTTTCGGACCACTGCGCCCAGAAATCTCTCGTAAATTCTCCACCAATTGTGATAGCGCCGGTATCTACACTGTATGCACCAAAAATTGATCGCACGACATCCGTGAAAGTCATGTTTTCGTAGAAACGGTAGATCTTAGCCTGATCCAGCAAGATTGTCGGGCTCATGGCTTCGATCGTTACGACGTTCATTGCGCCGCCGCTATTAGCGAGACCGATGTTGGTAATCAGACCGATAAACTCCAGCGCTTCACTGGAATCGACATACTCATCCATGGGGGAAATTTTTAAGCTGACAATCTTGCCGATGGTATCCTGGAACTGCGAAGTGGAGACAAACTCCTGACCTGCAGCCATCGATTCGATATCAAGCGAGAAATTGAGAACCAAGCGGTGGTGGTTGAATGCACTCTGCTCAAGTCGAAACGACGTCAGTGGCCAGATCATCTGGTTGTTGGCGATAAGAAGCGTCGTTGCCACTACGCAGCGCGAATGCACCGCCAGTTGGTCATTCGGATTGCGAGTTTGTTCGGGTTCAGGATTCGTCATCTATTCCTCGCGGTCTCGACGGCTAAGAGAGCGGGAAGGGAGCGTTCACTCGCCTTCCCGCAAGTATCTCAGTTCCCGGCCGGGCTCACTTGCCCTTCCAGTCCTTCTTGTACTCGACACCGTTGACATCCACCAATTCGGCGGAAATCTCGAAGTACTCGTACATCTGCTCATTCGGCATCGCCGAAGTGGACGGTACGTGCTCTTCGTAATGGGTCACGAAACCGTTCTGCCACTTGAGTACCTTCAGTTCCTTCTTCAGGTTCGGATCCTTGAATGTGATCTGACCCGCTTTGCGGTTGACCTGCGAAGAGTCAAACGCCCATCTCGCGATACCGACGTTGTCATCCGACTCCCGGCTGATCTTGATCTTCAGCCCGCACGGAATCGAGCTCGGCTTGCCGTCTGTGGTGTCATGGGGTGTGAAGATCTCATAACTGACCCCGCGCACCTTGTCGAATAGCTCGTCGTCGATCTTGAGTTCTACTTCTTGTGCCATGGTGGCTTCCTCCTAATATCAGTCTACCGTTTTTTGGTTCTCTGTCTCTGGGCTCTTCCTGTCGCTTTCACCCACAACTGTCGAAACACTCCAACCGCGGTTCAGAATTATTTGACCGCTGCCTGACCCGACTCATCAACCAGCGCTTCGAGCTTGACAACATACTGCTTGATCGGCGTCTTGGTGTTGAGCGCGACTTCCAGCAACATCTGCTGGTTTTCAATCATTTCGTTGGTCGCGATCACATTGCAGGTGAAACCGTTAATGACCTTGTTCCGTTGCAGCAGACTCAGGAACTTGTTCAGATCACCGTCGATCGACTTCTTCAACTTGTCATCAAATCCCTTATAGACCTGCTGGTTCAGATAATTGCGCATCGTCTTATAGATGTAGTCATAGGTCCGCTTGATCGTGTAATTGCGGAACTTGGGGTCCTTACTCAGAGTGTCGGCGCCCATTGCCACTACATCGCCGACATCTCCCTGCCAGTTCAGCACGCAGTTGATGCCCTTCTCGTTGATCTTGGTGTTTTTGGCTTCCGACAATTTGATCCGCGTCCGCGCTACGCCACCGATCTTGCCGTTGGCTTTGCCGGCAGATGGCGCCTGGATACCGACCTCGTTGTCGTTCTTGTAGATCAATCCAGCCATCATCGGTGACGGCGGCAGCCACATGGCCTCTTTGTCGAAGCGGCTCTCCGGTTTCTCGGCCTTGACATAGTTGCCGAAAACCGAGATGTACGCCTTATACTCGTCGTTACCCCGCAGATCATCGTAGGCCGGATCGTCCAACTCATCTGTCAGGTCTTCGTATGTGTCGAAATGTTTGAAATCAGTCAACACATGCAGTTTGTTGGGCAATCCCATATCGCGAGCGACCGTGTCGATGTCTTTTACGGATCCGAGATATCCCGGAATGCAGCAGAGCGCGTAACTGTTCTTGATGTCATACAAACCGTAGATGTCGTGTATCTGCCGATTGAGATACTCGAACTTCTCACGATCGTTTGGATCGGTCAGGTCACTGATGCCGACATTGGCAAAATAGGCGTAGATTTCGCTGTCCGGGCGTGCGGCGGCGTTCTGGAAGAACAGGTCGATGCCTCGGTAGGCAGTCTCCAGCGGACGAATCGCCTCGTGGATATTGGACATGTTCTCAGTCAGGTTCTTGTCCGCTTCTTTGATCAAGTTGTCCAACTTGTCGGCGAATTCGTCCGAATTTGCCTCGTTTGCTCCAAGCAAATCCGCCCAGACCTGCAAGCGTTGCTTCAACTGCTTGCGCCGATCCTTAAATTCCTCTGAAGTGAGGAACTTGTTAAATGACTCGTTTTTCGGGTCAAGGAACTTGACACCTTCAATATGCAGACCATCCTGGCTCTTGAAATGAGACAAATGATCTTTGACAAGCTCGTAGCCGACAAATCCGACTCCGAGAATGTCCTTTAGGTCAGCTTTTTCTTTGACCTTGGCTTCGGCTTGAGCCGATTCCTTTTGTATATCTTTTTCTTCGTCAGCCATGACTTCCTCGCAGCGGTTTACAGTTGATCGACGTACGATTTGAGAACTCTCAGGAACTCCGCCTTCTTCTCCGGTGACGCCAGGTCCTTCTTCAACTTGGAGTTCGGCTTGTCTATAAGGTTCTTGAGATTGCGCAGGATCTCCACTTCGTTGTACTTCGACTGCAGATATTCATTCTTCTGAATGATCTCCATCGAACCGAAATCCTTCATCGCGTTGAATTCCAATTCCACCGACTCTTCCGATCCGTCCTGTTTCTGGACGGTAACCTCGTTCGTCGGACGGAACGTTGCGAAGACTTCTTTCAGGTTCTTGCAGCGCGTCATCTCCGGTTCGGTTTCCTCGCGCGAATTCAGCTTGGTCAGATAGACCATTTTGTTCGACGGGAGTAAGTCGACCGGAATCGAATCGCTCTTCTCCTTGTACTCCGTAGTGCCAATGTGGGGAGCAGCAATACGAAATTCGTCTGCCATATTACCTCCTTGGAATTTATACTTTCACAATTTCGAAATTTTCGTTGTTCATCCGCACTTCGACGTCCGACCCTTCGGGGAACCGGCCGTCGATAATGCCGATCGAAAGTGGATTAAGGATTTCCTTCTCAATCAAGCGTTGCAGTGGGCGTGCACCCATCTCAAAATTATAGCCCCGGGCCGCCAGCGCCTTCTTGGCATCCGCCGAACAGACGATTGTCATCTTCTGATCCTTGAGGATGCCGTTAATTACCTTGAGCTGGATATCAACAATTGTGCCGATACCGACTTCCGTCAAAGGCCGGAAAATGATCCACTCCAGACGATTGAGGAACTCCGGTCGGAATTTCGTCTTCAAAACATTCATCATTTCGTCGCGCTCTACCGGCTTATTTTCGCGATAGCAGTCGAGAATGTAGTGCGCGCCGAAGTTTGAAGTCAGAATGACGATCGTATTGGTGAAATCGATCGTATTCCCCTGCCCGTCAGTGAGTCTGCCGTCATCCATGATCTGCAGCATTATGTTGAACACATCCGGATCGGCCTTTTCGACCTCGTCAAAGAGGACGACGGAAAACGGATTGCGTCTGACTTTTTCTGTCAGCAGTCCGCCTTGATCATAGCCGACATACCCGGGCGGCGCACCAATCAATTTGGCGACGGAGTGTTTCTCCATGTATTCTGACATATCGAATCGAACGATGTTCGATTCGTCATTAAATAAGAACTCCGCCAGCGTCTTGGCAAGCTCGGTCTTGCCGGTACCGGTTGGTCCAAGGAACAAGAAAGAACCGATCGGGCGGTTGTGTCTCTTGATCCCCGATCGCGATCGTCTTACCGCCTCGGCAATCGTGGCAATCGCCTGGTCCTGATCGACCACGCGCTTCACCAGGAGGTCTTCAAGGTGCAGCAACTTGGTCTTTTCGTCTTCCATCATCCGGGAGACCGGTATCTTGGTCCAGCGGGAGATGACAAAGGCAACATCCTCCGGAGACAGCGCCAACTCTTCCTGGTTGACGAATTGCTCCAGTCGCTCCATCTTTTGAATGTTCTCTTGGAATCTACTTATCTGAGTTTGTTCTTTTTCCATTGTCCTTGACCCACCTGGCTATAATTATCGCCGCCGATCCTACTTGACACGTTCTTTCCAAAGCGAATGCAATTCCTCGAATTCGTCGTTAAAAGCCCGCAGCTTGGTTCTTGTCGTTTCATCGAGTTTGTCGTCGCTGGTGGCAGCGTTCTTATCCGCAAGCAGCGACTTAAGCTCATCTGCTTTCTTCTTGAGTCCTTCAAGGCCATTTTTGGTGCGCGTGCAGTTCAGCCGAAACGACGCGCAGGCCTCATCCAGCAGATCGATTGCCTTGTCCGGCAGAAACCTATCACCGATGTAACGCTGTGACAGTCGGATTGACTCATCAACGACACTGTCGGGTATAGTCAGATTGTGATGCTTGCTGTAGACATTGCGCACGCCCGCCAAAATCTCCTGTGCTTCGTTGAACTTTGGTTCCTCTACCATCACTCTCTGGAAACGACGATCAAGCGCTTTGTCCTTTTCAATGTACTTGCGGTATTCCTCGTTGGTCGTTGCGCCTATCACCTTGAACGCGCCTCTCGCCAACGCCGGTTTGAGCAGGTTGGCGGCATCCATGCCACCGGCCGGATTACCGGCGCCGACGAGAGTATGCACCTCGTCGATGAACAACACGAGGTTGCCTTTGCCCTTGGACAATCGCGAAACCAGAGAGTTAAACCTCTCCTCGAATTCGCCCTTGTATTTCGCGCCCGCAACCAATTGCCCCAAATCGAGATGCAGGATCACGCTGTCGTGTAACTCCGGTGTTGTCTGCTTATTGACGATCTGGAGTGCCAAACCCTCGACCAACGCCGACTTGCCGACTCCCGGGGGTCCGACCAAAATCGGGTTATTTTTGCGCCGACGGATCAACACGCGCGAGATGTTGTAGATGTCTTCTTGTCTGCCAAAGAAATTGTCCAGCCCGCCGCTGCGCGCCTTCTCAGTCAGGTCAATGCAGTACTTGATTCCCTCTGCGCCGACGGTTGTCTCACCATCTTCAGTCGTCACCTGAGTCCCGGCAATCGACTGCACGACCTTCATATCGGCCATGGCATCGATGATTTTTCCCTCGTCGAAGTCAAGTCGGCGAGTGATTTGTTCTGAAAGCGGGGAGTCCTTGGACACGAACACCATCAACACATGTTCGGCGCGTACTTCCGAATCTGAGTATTTTTCGGCTTTGTTACCCGCTGCTACCAACATCGATTGCAGCGCGGGCGCGGCAACCGGTTTCACCTCATCGGTCGACAGCTTTCGCATTTTTGATAGCTCATCAGCGAGAAGCGCTTCAAAGTATTCGGGTTTCTTGCCCAGTTGTTTGAAAATTGCCGCCAGTTCGCCAGACTCATCACGCAGCAGCGTTAGAAAGAAATGGTTGGGCGTGATTTCCGCATGGAAATAGCTCTTTGCCAGTTCCTGCGCCCGGCGGATGCAATTTGTCAATGTCGCGGAGAACGATCCTAAATCCATAGTCTTCAACCGTTTTTCTGGTCTTTGTGCAACCTAATGCGCCTAAAGGATTAACTTAAGAATGCCAGTAATCACTGTCAAGGTTTATGTTTGCGCATTTTTCAACGCAAGTTTCAGCTCGCATCGCAGCCCAAGTTCGTGGTTCGCATGTCGAAGCGCTCAGATAGCTTGTTTAGGTTGTACGCACGAAGTCCCATACCGTTGCTGATTTACCCCATAAAAAAAGACCGGCTTTCGTTGTCTTTCCGATCCAGGACCGCAATCGACCACCTCGTATCCGTTACCTGGGAGGAATCGACATCAAACGGGCGCTCGGATTTCTCTTTCTTTGGACAGAAGTTCGTCATACCATTCCGCCAGAAAATGCTGAACCTGAAAGCAAGATTAACATGCCTGATACACAAGCCCTGAAATTCTGCGTCGAGATCCTGCCCCAGGTCTCCCGCACTTTCGCCATCAATATCAGAGTCCTAAAGGGAGAACTATATCGGGCCGTACTGGTCGCATACCTGTTTTGCCGCATGATTGACACAGTCGAGGACGCCGAAGACCTCTCCATTGACTTGCGTAACCGACTACTGGACGAATACATGGCCCTTTTCGAGGGGCCGATTCTAGACCCCCGACGCCTGAGCGAATGGATTGCCCTGTTCGGCCACCTCGATCCGTCTGACCCACAACAAAGATTGATTCAAAACTGCCCCTCGGTCTTCGTAGTCTTCTCTGACTTACCCCCGTCAACTCGCGCGATCATGTTCGACTGCGTTCTGGAAATGGCCGCCGGTATGAAAAAGACCCTCAATCGACAACAATCACGGGAGTCTTTTCACTCTCTGCAGACCATGACCGACTTGGAGGAGTATTGCTACTATGTCGCCGGTACGGTCGGGATTATGCTGACGAGACTGTTTGCCGCATACTCCAAGTCACTCGAACCGTCGACAGCGCAGAAGATGGCTGATCTGCAGTTGTCATTTGCTCTTGGTCTGCAGATGACCAACATCATCAAAGATTGCTCGGAAGACTATCGCCGCGGCTGGTGCTACATACCGGCGGATCTCGCTACCAAATTCGGTGTGCCAATTGCCGAATTCTTCGTCCCGGAGCATCACCAACAATCGCTGGCGACTCTGGATCATCTGGTCGTAAAGACAGCAAAGCATCTGGACGATGCCTTGGACTACACGCTGCAATTACCGCGGACAGAAATCCGAATGCGGCTCTTCAATCTTTGGTCGCTCTTCTTTGCCGTAAAAACTCTAAGTAAGGCATGGCATAACAAGGACTTGCTGAGCGGAGAGGTCAAAGTTAGGATTTCGCGCTATGACGTCTACAAAACACTGGCTCAGACGGCATTATTGGTGACAAGCAATGCTCTGTTACACCGTCTTTACCACCGTTTCCGAGACAGAATTCCCGGCTGAGAACAACACGGTCTCTACAATCGGCCTATCGGTTGTTCATTGTCGCCGGCCCCTGGAAGTTATTGTCATAGTTGCGACGGAACTTATTGACCATGATATGCGCCAACCGCAACGGTTCCGGCAGACGATAGCCGCGCAGAAGATCAAGCACTGTCTTAACCGCCGTTTCCACATCCATCTTATGACCCGGCGAAACATAGAGCGGCTTGACACCCTCACGCGATCTGATAGCGCGTCCGACCTCGACATTGCCGTTGTAAATCGGCGCCGAGTCGCCGACGCTGTTGTCGACCGGCTCAGCTGTACCGCAGAGAAGCTTTTTCGCGCAACCGATTGTCGGCATCTCCAACATGATTCCCATCTGCGAGGCCATGCCAATGCCTTTGGGGTGGTCAATTCCATGGCCATCGAAAATGAAGCAGTCAGGCACGAATTTCAACCGGCTAAGAGCCTTGAAAATGGTTGGTCCTTCGCGAAAGAAGAACAGGCCCGGCACAAACGGAAACGTCACTTCACCCTGACTCCGCACTTTTTCAATCAGTTCCATCTCCGGAACCTTCATTACTACAATCACGGCAAACGCCGAATTATCCTTTTTGGAGTAGGCGACATCAACACCACCGACGAGTCGGAAGCTGGTCTTCTCGGGCTTCGTGATGACTTCACTGCGATATTTATCTTGAATCCTTTCTGCCTCGCGGACATCATCAGTCCAAATATGCGGACGAGAGAATTTCATTGCTTTTCCTTTTCGTTTCTCAGCCACTTCTTGCGAAGACGCGAATGCCTGCGGTCTGGTGATAGATGATCTTCCTGCAGGAGGTACTGTTTAACCGCACCCTTGTCTCTTGTTCCAAGCTTATTCATTATACAGTGCTCACGGTCGAAGTTCAACAACTGTTTTCTCAGATAAACAATAGTAGCCTGCAAAGGTTCCGCAATTGAGGGGGAATCGTGACAAGCATGAATACTGAGCATGGCCGAGACTCACGGGGTTCTGCAATGGAATACAGTCGCTCCCAGCTTCGGGACATCATCGGACGGGATACGGTGGCCTTGATCGAAAGTGCTGATCCAACGGGATGAAGTAATCCCCGGGCGCGTCAATGACTTGGGCACTATCGAACACCGCGCTGGGCGCAAGACCGGTCAAAGCACTTGCTCAATTGACTCTTGTTGATTTTATCGAACCTTGACCGTACTATTACGTTGTTACAGGAGTGGCAATCATGAAACTCAAGCTGATCATATCCCTTGCGCTGATTTCTGCACTTCTCGGCACTTTCGTCGGTTGCACGGAGGACAGCGGCACGGTGACTGAACCGCCGGTCAGTTCGACGGTGAAGTTTAAGGACGTTCAAGCCTTCCTGCAGATACCGTCGCAGGTACAATTTACGTTTCGCATCAGTGATAGCCGCAGTCATGCCGTTGTCATCGATTCGGGAACACTCACGGCGCCGTTTCGCATTTTCGAGGACGGTGTGGAAATCGATTACAGCGAGACTTCGTACTTTGTTCATCCCGCCGCCAGTCTCGAGATGGACATGGTAGTGCTGCTCGATTTCACCAATAGCATGGCCACTTGGAAGGAAGGCGACGAAACCGGCATTGACCTCGAAGTCAACTGGGCGCGTGAATTAATCGATCAGCTGGCGTCGACACACCGAATGGCAATCATGGAATACCACGACCGCAACGTCGATGCCGGTATCATCGCGCCGTTCTCCGCCGACAAAACGGCGCTCACGGCGGCGCTCGATGCTTTTGTAGCCCAGCCGCTCGACCACGGCTCTTCACGCGTCTGGGATGCGCTTTATTCCGCAGTTGACATCTTTGGCGGCGGCAGTGCCAATAAGGAACGCGCCATCTTTTTCATCACCGACGGCAAAGAGACGTCTTCCGACAAATCGCCGTCCGACGTAATAGCTTACGCCAAACAGGAGCAGACCAGCATTTTCATAATTGGCGCCGGAAGTGTCAGCAATGAAACTGCGCTCACCGATATTGCCGTACAAACAGGAGGAGAGTATTACCCGGCCGGCAGTATCGACTCATTCCGGCAAAGACTGCAGCAGATCACGCGCGATCTTGGCGGGCAGTACAAACTTAGCTACACCACTCTGAAGCGCGTCGGCACTCATGATGTTCGAGTGCAATTCGAATATGAAGGACTAACCGGTCAGTTCGACACCTCCCTTGATCTCGGCAGTATCTATGGCGATGATCGGGTCGGTGTGATCACCTTCGATTCGCCGACCGTGACGGCCGGTCACCTGCGAATGGTCGTCCGAGCGCAGCATATCCCGCGCAACATTGACCGCTTCCGCTTCAGACTCGACACGCCGAAGACCTGCAATGTATCGCTAATCGCCGCCGATGGTGGCGGACTCTGCGACGGATGGAGTATCAATGGACCCGATTCGCTCGGGTACTTCGAGCTTGCCTCGGCGACGCCGTTGGAGTTTGGTGATTTTGGACCGCTGTTCAATATCGACATCTCGCCGGTGACCGAGATAACACTCTCGATACCGTTCGAGTTGGATACGACGATCTATTCCGAAGGCAAGACCTTCACCTATCCGGTGAGCATCAATTACACCGCCCCCGATTGACGGCGGCCTGCAACACTTGTCGAAAAGGAGTCATATGTTCCGCACTATCAAGAGACTAATCTCGCGACTCGCACTCGCCGTAGTTTCACTGCTGGTTGTCTTTTCGGTCGTTATGGGCGATTCGACAACAACCAAGACAGCACCCGCAACAGCCGCAGCGGCGAAAGCTGTGGCGCCAAAGGCCAAAGTCGTTGATTTCGAAGGCAAAGCCACGTTGGGACAGCTTTGGTGGATGGCCGTAACTGATTCGGTAATGCAGGGCAAGTCCAAATCCTCAATCAGCATTGTGACAGATGGGGCTGCCGGAACCAAACAGTCGCTCAAAGTCGCCGGCAGCGTTATTATGGGAAGTAATCCATATGTTATGTTCGCCGGCGCCGGCTCACGATTTGAGGGCGGCAAAACCATCTACGATGTTACGTCATATACCGGCATCAAATTCTGGGCCAAAGGTGATGGTAACACTTACCGTATTGACCTGCCTGCTGCGGCAGTGACCGATTACATGTTTCACTCGTTTTCGTTCACACCTCCGACAGGTGAATGGAAGGAATACAAGATCCCATTCAACGGTTTCAAGCAGATGCCGTTTGGCAAGAAAGTGCAATGGACGGGAACGGACTTACAGGGTGTCCAGTTTTTCACCGTCGGCGGCCCGATTGAGAAGTTCTCGCTGCAGGTGGACGAAATCGAATTCTACAAGTAGCCTGTGGCTAACATGGGGTAGCCCACAGCTTGCTGTGGGTTGACTGCTACAAGGTCACAATCCCAAACTGACCCACAGCAAGCTGTGGGCTACGGGCGTGAGGTCATCAGCGTTTACCGATTGCCGGTGCGTCGATGCACGATCACCGCACTTCCGCCAATGGCAACCGTCACCGTCTCGCGCGCAAAGAAATTGCGCAGCGTCCAGCTCGAACCCAAGCGCGTCAGTTGATCGGTTAGCTCCCATTTGGTGCCGCGCAGAGTGACTCTGACACTTCGGCTGATCGGAATAACCGACAGCATATCACCCGGCGTACCCGCTAATTGAAGATCATTATCATCGAGAAAATAGATCTCCTGCCGGTGATCCACGAGTCGCGCATTGAGTGTTTGTCCCGTTGCCCGCTGCCGATCACTGACCAGAGCCAGCAAAAAAACGTTCGCCAGCATCTGGTCACTCTCGAATGTCGTGTCGAAGGCGCCAAAAATTTCGAGCTGCTCGCAGCCCTGATCCAGAACATACCTGATCGCCAGTTCGCCATCCGTGGCGTCCTTGTCGACGGGATAATTGACCTTTTGCACGCCAGCGTACTTCTGCAGCACCATTGTTTCGACCGAATCAAAGTCGCCGAGAACGAGATCGGGCGTTTTGCCGAGATCATGAAACAAATGCAACGCGCCATCGACGCTAATTACCAATCCGCGGCCCTTGGCTAGATCGATCGCTGCGCCGTAATAATCAAGATGTGCCGCCGGATAGGCGCCATTCAAGAAAATTGCGGCCTGTTTCATTAACGGCTACTCCAGTTCAAAGTTGATAATAACATACCGACGCTTTATACTGCCCTGCAAGTAAGATATACGGAGACCCCTCGATGTACAAATGGATATCGCTGCTGATAATTATCTGCTCATTCTGCTCGACCGTTTTCGGGGCACAATCGACCGATGAATGGCTGACCTCTTGTGAGAAGTCGCATTATCTCGAGACACCGCGTTACGACGAGACGATAGAATTCTGCAAGAAGCTGGCCGATTATTCGCCGATAGTCTCATTTACCGATTTCGGCGTTAGCCCGCAGGGACGCAAGTTGCCCCTGCTAATAATCGATAAGGACAGTGAATTTGACCCGCAATTGGCTCGCCGTCGTGGCAAAGTAGTGCTCTTAGTGCAAGCGGGCATCCATGCCGGTGAGATCGAGGGCAAAGACGCCGGGTTGTCTCTTATTCGCGACATTGTCGTCTATGGCAAATACCGGCAGGCACTCGACAATGTCATCATCCTGTTCATCCCGATCTTCAACGTCGATGGGCATGAACGCTTCGGTGCATACAATCGCATCAACCAAAACGGCCCCGCCGAAATGGGCTGGCGTACCACCGCGCAAAACCTGAACCTCAATCGTGATTTTATCAAAGCCGACACTCCTGAAATGCGCTGCTGGCTCGGTCTGTTTAATCGCTGGCTCCCTGATTTTCTGGTCGATGTCCACACCACCGACGGCGCTGATTTCCAGTATGTCATCACCTACGGTCTCGAAACCAACCTTAACGTCGCCAAGCCGCTGGCCGAGTGGTGCAACAACGCCTTTCTTCCGGAAATCAACAAACGGATGATCAAGTCGGGATTCCCAATGACACCGTATGTCGCACCACGCGTCGATCATGATGTGACCAGCGGACTGATATCCTGGACAGCTACACCTCGCTTCTCCAACGGTTACGGAGCCGCGCAAAACAGGCCGTTCATGCTGATAGAAACTCACATGTTGAAAACCTATCGACAGCGAGTTGAATCAACCCATCAACTGCTGCGTCATCTCCTCGAATACTTAAACAGTCAAGCGCGGTCTTACATCAAAGTCATCGCTGACAGTGATAGCCTGACGGCAGCCACCATGATTGGCAGCTATTATCCCATCAGCTTCCGACCGTCACCCGACAGCGTGATGGTTGATTTTCTCGGTGTCGACTTCCGTTTTGAGCACTCGCCGATCTCCGACACAACTACCGTGGTTTGGGGCAAAAGTAAGGTGAAATATCACGTGCCTTGCTTCTACGGGAATGCTGTTGCGGATTCGGTGCTGGTGCCCTATGCCTACTTGATACCTCAGGAATGGCGGGAGGAGATCAATATCCTCAAACTGCATGGCGTCAGCATCAATTATCTCGCGCGAGACACCGAATTGACCGTAGCCGGCTATCGCTTCAGCGAACCCAAATGGAGCAGCGAACCGTTTGAAGGCAGGCACGCGTTAAGAACGAAATCGACGGCGATCACCGATAGGCGCTTGTACCCTGCCGGCACGGCGGTAGTGATTATGAACCAGCGTACTAATCGGTTGATTACGCATTTGTTGGAGCCGAGAAGCTCCGACTCGTTTGTTTCCTGGGGATTTTTCGATGCCGTCCTTGAGCAGAAAGAGTATGCCGAGAGTTATGTGTTAGAGCAAATTGCACCGACGATGCTTGCGCAGAGTCCCGCACTTAAAGCTGAATTCGAACAGAAACTGGCGTCTGACTCGGTATTTGCCAGAAGCCCCGAACAGCGGTTGCAGTTTTTTTACGAGCGGTCACCCTACTGGGATGAGCAGTTGAATGTCTATCCGATTGTGAAGGTGATCGAGAAAGTCGAGTTGCCGCTTCGATACTGATCACCCTAGCGAATGCGAAAATGATATGCGAATAGAAAGACCGCCCCGTGAGGGGCGGTCTTTGGTTCAAATCTCTTTGATGACTACTTCCTAAGCGGCGGGCCGCACTTAGTCATCCACTGCTGACAAGTGCAAGGCGGGTTGCCACCACTAAAGATGTAAGCGATCAGATATACTACGTCGGAAATATCCACTGAGCAATCTTTGTTGGCGTCGCCTGAGCACTTAGCATAAGGTTTCGGTGCTGAACCACCTGAGAAGATGTAAGCGATCAGGTAAACAACATCGGAAATATCAACCACGTGGTCAAAATTGGCATCGCCCGGCTTGCAGTCGCAAACACCAACGAAGCTCGTGATCACGAACGACAGGTCGAGCGACTGTCGGCAATCGTGCGTAATGGAGCCCTCCAGCATGACGTTGCTTCCTATAACATCTACAGAGACCCACTCGGGATTGTAGTCCCGTAATACGTAGTCAAATGCGTAATGGCCCGTTAGCTCTTCACCGACGAGGAGAGTGTCTCGCCCGATATAGAGCTGTTCGGGAAAGCCCGGAAGCGGCGGCATACTGTCTTGCTGGGGCACAAGCGACCAGCGGTCAGTCGCCCAATTAACGGCAACTACGACGCGGGAAGGAAGGGCCTGGGCCATCTTGTCGAGGAAGAGCTCCATCCGGATCACTTTGCCGCGGTCGTAGGTGAACGGATGATCGTAGAACCAGATGTTCCACCAGCCGCTCTCGTACCGATACCACCCCTGACCGAAATAGTCGGTTCCTCCTCCTATAAGCATACCTTGCGGGTCAACCTGCGCATTGAATTGATTCAGAATCGGCTTTGACGGCTCCCAGAGGTCGGCCCAAGTACTTGAGACGGGACCTCCCTGTTGAATTCTGACCGTGCTGGTTGTTGAGCCTGACATCCCTGCTAAAGGCCCCCCGGGCGCTCCGACGAAATCAATGCGGTAGGTAATATCAAAGAAACTATCGATATTCCAATGACCGTGCGGTAGTAGCGTCAGAGTAGTGTGTCCGGGGCTCGGCAGACCGAAACCGGAGCCGCCAGTAATCCTTAGCAGATCGAAATCGGGATCACCGGGAGGAAGTTGTCCCTGCAATCCAAAGAGGTCGCAAGCGAATGACTGTGGTGAGCCTGGTCCGCGCGCCGCGAGGTCCATTTGCACCATCTCGATTGGTATGGTTAGCGGGCGACTGTATCCAGACAGCCCTCCTGAGCCACTCAACTGCAAATACAGTGATGCCTTGAATTGAACCGATTCCCCCCCCAAAGGTCCTCCCGGAGTGCGAGAAACATTGAAGAAGTCCGCCAACTCGCCCGGAGCATTGACCTGCGACCCCGGAGGCAATCCGTCGATGATGTGAAAGGCATCACTGCCGGTGCCGTACGGGCAGTCTGCCGGGAAATCGATAGTGCCGCTCCCGTTATCAGGGGCAGTACACGTTGACTGCGACCCTTGAAGCCATACAGCGTCGTCGTTGAAGTGGTTCAGAGTGGACTTCCATCCCCATTGCGTGTTCTGCGGATCCTCAACGACGGCAGAAATGTTTAGCCAGTAGATGGTACCCTGTTCCTGGCCGAACCAATCCGGTTCATCAAGACAGATATCGTACTGAAAGTATGCCCCATGATCATTGGGTAGTACTTGATCAGTGGACGGATCGTACCATCCCTCGAGCGTTGGCGGATCAACCTGAGTCACCGTGAACTTGGCTATGTCTCTCTCCCATAATGGCGCACCCGGCCGGCTGTATGGAACCTGTGGCGGATTCGCGGGAATGTCTGCGCGAACGCTCAAGACAAAATAAAGAATGCGGCCCACAACGCCGTTCTTCCAGGATCCCCAGAAATGGATGTCCTTGACCATGCCGGTTTGGGAACACTGCCAGTCATCTGCCAGCAAGATCGGAGCGGTGGCATTTACATCCCATCCGGCCTCATTCGGCAGCTGCGGGAAATGCATCTTGTACGCATCCCCGGGTTGCCAGTAACACCCCCCACAATTGGGGGAGACAGTCTCGCCTCCGACCCGAAAGAGCGGATAACCGGGCCGGGGAGGCGTGAAGAGACCATTACATTCGTAGTATAGCCCGTCAGTCCAGAGCATCCAGTTGTCGCAGTTAACGGAAGTCAAAGCGTCAAAGGTGATTGCGGGGGTACTTCCCGCAGTCCCAGCCCTGTACTCCAGACCAATATAGAAGGGCGCGTTTACACAACAAGGTGTGGGGAACGTGTAGGTGCCCATATGTGGGTAGCCAAACGTGGCCTCATCGGCGGTCACCGAGTAGCGACATAGTTCTGCACCCGGACCGCTGCAGGAATTAGGCGGCTGGGCAAGGGTGTACACGACCACGTCGACTAGTGCCGGCCAGACGCAGTTGGCCCAGTCATACAGCGTGAAGGAAAAAGCATTAATCTCGAATGGATAGGTCGGTGGGGGCGGGCACAGCAGTGAGGGGTTGAAATAAGTGTATGTGCCCGTGCCTGCCTGATAGGTTGTCAGGTAAAAGGCTCCTGCTCCGCTGGTCTTGGACATCGTACATGATGCCCTCGGCTCCAGCATCGGAACTGCCTGCGGGTTCTCAATGGCGACCGCGTTCATTGACTGCTTCGAGTCAGCAGTCACCGCCAGCACTGAGAATAAGGTTATGGATAACAGCCCTAACAACAACAAAAGGACTTTTTGGGTGGACATTGTGGCGCCTCCAGAGAAATATGGTTAAACAAAACACCAGAGCACGGTTTCGCACTGCTCTGCTGATGGTTGCTAATCCGAATCCGCGCTGCAAACCGCGGATCAAACAGGATAATATCTTACGTTCAGATTAAGATACACTTAGTCAACAGTTTTGTCAAGCCCAAAAGGTTGTCCTGGTTCTGATGATCCACGCGTATGCTCAGAAGAGCAGCCATATCGCCGGAGTTGGTAACAAGTCCGACCATTCCCACAGTGCGACTGTAATCCTGTTGGACGCTTGGTGAAAATGCGGTTGACTGACTACAAGATGACGACTATCATACAGGCGACGGTTTCCTTCGGGGAGTATGAAGTTGACCAGGTCCCGCGCAATGCAAACGCGCCAAACCCCGTCAGGACTGGAAGGTAGCAGCGGCAGGCATCGTCTTCATGTGCCGCGGGGTAGCCTGGTCTACTTCCTCTCCGACGTTCTTTTGCCGACCAGAGACCTGTCAGGGCTTGGCGCGCTGAGTCCAGTATCGATTGAACGCGTAGGGGCGTGGTCCCCACGCCCGGATAATTTGGAATTGTCATGAGCTATTATGTATTTGCCCGCAAATATCGACCTCAGAAATTCGCCGATGTCGTCGCCCAGAAACACATCACCGAGACGCTGACCAAAGCGATCGAGAACGACCGCGTTTCGCAGGCATATCTATTCTGTGGTGTACGCGGCACCGGCAAAACCTCAATCGCGCGTATTCTGGCAAAACGGCTGAATTGCGCCAGTCCGCAGGGCGCGGAACCGTGCGACCGGTGTGAGTCATGCTTGGCAATCATCAAGGGACATTCACTCGACATTCTCGAAATCGACGCCGCCAGCCATACGTCAGTTGATGATATCAGGGAACTGCGCGAATCGATCAAGTATGCCCCGACCGGCGGCAAACATAAGATTTACATCATCGACGAAGTCCACCGGCTGAGTCCATCTGCTTTCGACGCGCTCTTAAAGACGTTGGAGGAGCCACCGGCACACGCAGTCTTTATCTTCGCAACCACCGAAGTACACAAAGTCCCGCAGACCATTCTCTCCCGCTGCCAGCGCTACGATTTTAAGCGCATCTCTGAGTCCGAACTCAAGGCAGCGTTGAAGGAAATTGCCGACAAAGAAGGTCTGAAGATCACCGATGAGGCGCTGGCTGAGTTGGCAAAACGGGGCGACGGGTCGTTGCGCGATTCGCTATCGATCCTCGACCAAGTGGCAAGCTGGCAGCATGACATTATCGACGAAGAACTGCTTACGGAAGCGCTCGGAATCGTGCCGCGTGGCGAGTATGCTCAGGTGCTGCGTCTGATCAGACATAAGAACACTGCGGAGATTATCACCAAAGTCAATGCCGTGCTAAATTCCGGCATTGACGCCTCCGAGTTTGTGCGCGGGTTTCAGCAAGAGTTGCGCATACTGCTCGTGCTCAAAGCGGCGCCGAATCTCGCCGCCGATTATGGCATCACGACCGAAGAAGTGGCTCAATACGACGACATCTTGCAAGGATATTCGCTCAACGACCTGCTGCGGATACAGAATCTGCTGGTGAATCTGGAACAGAAGATACGAGACGGCTTTGATCCGGTGATCAACATTGAATTGGCCATGCTCAAGCTGGTTGCCATGGAAGACTCAGTTACGTTGGAGAGCGTACTGCGTCAATTTGCCGGCAATCCCGGCAGTCCGAAATTGACGAACTCGTTGCCGCGAGACGCAGCCAAGACTCAATCCGAGTTGAGTCCGCCCGATCCATCGCCGGTATTGCCACTCGATTCACTGACGCCAACCCAGTCCAATCTATCAACTGTATCATCGACAACGTTGGCAGCATCCGGCGCGCCGGCCGATTTGGCGTCCATCTGGCCACGGTTCTTGCAGGCGCTCAAGACTACTCATCGCAACCTGCAGATCAAACTGACTTTAGCGGAGCCGCGCACTATCGATGACAACAAGATTACCGTTGCGTTTGATCGGCTTGGTGAAGTGCATGTGCGGCAACTTCAGGATCGGGACATCCAGAAAACGCTTGAGCACGTTATCAAAGGCGTCACCGGCAAAACGTATCACTTCCAGTTCTTCGTCGACAAAAATCTGGCGCACCGACAGGAAAGCGGCAATCAGATCGGACTGTTGGCAGAGAGCGAGAAACCCGATCATCCGGCGGTAATCAAGGCGATGGAGGTTTTCGACGCCGAGATCGTCGGCAGACAGGACTTGTCAGATCGATAGCGGCGTTCGGCGTGTATCAACAACTTAGGATCGAACACAACTACGAGTAGGAGAAGATAGATGCCCAAAGGTTTCGGCGACATGATGAAGCAGGTGCAGAAGATGCAGGCGCGCATGATGGAGCTTCAGGAAGAACTCAACGCCAAAGAGGTCGAAGGTTCCGCTGGTGGCGGCATGGTCAAAGCCATTGTCACCGGCAAAGGCGATCTCAAGGCGGTCAAGATTGATCCGCAGGTCATCAAGGATGGCGATATCGAAATGCTCGAAGACCTGATTGTCGCCGCCATCGCGCAGGCGCAAGAGTCGGCGTCAAAACTGAATCAGGATACGATGTCGGAACTGACCGGCGGTATGAATATCCCGGGTTTGGGCATGTAGATTCAGGAAGATGTTAGCGGACCAAACAGATGCTTCCCTTTGGGACTGTTGAAAAAGTCAGACCGTGTCATTGCGAGGAGTGCGGAGAGGTGATGCAGGGTGTGGAGCACGACGAAGCAATCTCGATTTACGCTCTATTGATGCAGGCGCGCAGATTGCTTCGTCGTCATCGCCCCTCCCATCTCTCACACGCCCTGACTCCTCGCAATGACGACTCCGAGGTTTTTCAACAGTTCTCTTTGGGCGGGGCACAAACACCGCGCAGCTAGACACAGCTGCCGATGAGGCACGCGTTCATGGGGACTGTGCCGCGCATCGGAATCTAACGTCCATGATGAGGATCCCCCAATACTCTCGATGTTTAAGAGCAAGCGGTGGGGCACCCACGTCGTCGGCCGCGGCGTCCTGGGAATCACGCGGCGAGAAATCCGACAATTGATTGATTTTGTGATCGAAAGATGTCGGGTTTCTCACTCACTGCGGCATAACCTGTGGCCTTGACGCAAGCTTCTCGGCAAAATCGGACTCGTAGCAGCGGCAAG
>Ga0209777_10000576_pt1 | contig 59237 bp, 62 predicted proteins | sample FrelakmetHBP12HB_FD_187147 | JGI IMG/M metagenome (GOLD analysis project Ga0209777, IMG submission 187147) | Freshwater lake sediment microbial communities from the University of Notre Dame, USA, for methane emissions studies -HBP12 HB (SPAdes)... | ecosystem: Environmental > Aquatic >...
TATAATAATGTTGTAGACCAGAACCACCTCGATACACACCAATGTTTGTTGTGTTGTACGGTTTAGTCCATCCAGCAGATGCAGTTTTAGTGGTGATTGTGCCAGTAGGATTATTATTAGTAATTCCTGTTGTAGTATATGTGAATGTATTCCCACCAGTTACAGTTATTACAAACTCCCCATTGTATGCATTATCACTAGATCCTGCGATAGTCTGCCTAGATGCTGATGTGAGTAAGTGATTGGAAGTTGTAGTTACTGTAACTAAACCTGCATTATTTGATAGACTTGTAACGTTTTGTTGCCCATAACCGTTTACAAGGCATGCATCTAAAATGGGAATTAAGTACCCTGCATTCCCATAAAGTGTAGGAGCACCAGCATCAGTAGAACGAAATATTTTAACATTTCCCATTATTTACTATATCCCTTTTATTAAGAAGAGGCAGCTTGCCCTCTAAGTATATGTTTAAAATTAGTATAAGTATTTGTATCTCCAGCGGTTATAATTCTTTTAAACCAAAGTGCAATAGCTGAAGGGTATGTTACAAATGTTACAGTGTCATTTGTATTCCAGGTACCCTGCCAAATCCCATAATACAATACAAAGTAAGGGGCGTTCGTTAATGTATTTAAAGGGATAAAATTCTCTGTTATATTCCCATCCCCCACATACCCAAGTGAATCTCCATGTAATGTGAAATGAGTTGAATTATAAAAAGAAAGAGTCCAAATTTGGTATGCAGTTCCAAGATTAACTGTATCAATATCGTATTCTGAGATATTTAATATACCAGAGGAACTTGTAGTTGTTAATCCATCATATGTTGTAATTAAATCATTAACTGGCAAAATAGAACTGATTACAGTAGTAGATGAGGTATATGTGCCTTGTATAGAATCACCAGCATGTAAAGTGATTGCTATATTTAAATTATTTATACTTACTGTTACGTTATTAAAATATTCACTTTGTGTAGCATTTCCAATTCGTATGTTATCACCAGTGACAAAAGTTACTATATTTACATTCTCTAAAGTGCCTTGTAAAATAGTTGCTCCAGCTGACACACTGATTCTAAGTTGTGCAGAGCCATAAAATCTAGTTGTGTTTTGTATATCTAATTGTGTATCAGTGTTATTACCTTCACAAAATACAATAATATCATTACCCGACGTATATTGTGTCAATGCTACAATAGGATTTCGTAATGCTAAATTACTACTGTTATTATTTTTCCAGAAGACTTTTCGCCATGTGGTACTGCCGTTTAGTTTCTCATTATCGGAAACATCTGGGAATATATTATCTTGTACACCACTTACAGCAATATTTGAGGACATTACCCCGCCATTACTCAAATCAGAGGTGTTTTTGGTAGCTGTATATAAAACTAAATCAGTTGTATTAAATGACATACATACCCTATGCAGATTAAGAATTTATTTTACTATGTTTTACTTTAAGAAGATTTCGCTAATTTCTCATTGCATTTTTGTTTGTATTTATGTATAATCATAACATATTAGAATTTATTTTTATAAGAGAATTTATGCTATACAGAATGAACATATCAGAACTATCAGAGATAACTGATATTGCTTCTTTAGATGACAAAGTAGTGGTTTATTTTATTAAATGCCCTATGTGTTCATATAAAAGGATTTCATATTCTCTAGATATAATTATGTCTGTGTGCAAAGCACACATTCATTATACACATCCTAAAGAAATGATTGACAATAAAAACATAGTATATAAGATGGTAACTATAGATAAAGATTTGTATTTACAATTACATGATGTTGTTTTAATAGATTAAAAGGAGAAGATATGGGATGCCCTGAATCATGCGCACTCATTCAAAAAATAGCAGAAGAAGGATTACCAAGAGTAGAAGGAGCCTGTTCTACTTTAGAACAATCAATTAATGTAAGTGAAATTACTATAAAATCATTATATGAATTAATTGAATTGTACGAAGTGGCATTACATAGGGTCACTGATTACGAAAATAAGATTTTAAAGTTACGAAAAGAGAAATATTTACTAGAGCACGAAAATCAAAACCTTACCAACCAAATTATAGAATCTCAAGCGGAGAAACAACAGTTTATTGAGATACTAAAAAAATATAGTGATGAAGGGAAAGTATTTGATATCACTTCATTTTTAAATAAAACATGTGCTATAATCCATTAGTTTAAAAATCATAAATTTTTATTTTTAGTATTGTATGCATTTTTTTATTGCATAATTATTTTTAATATATTATATTGTATATCATACTCGTAAAGTTAATTAGTTAAGTCCACAAATTCAACTACAAATAGTTCATATGTATACAATGCAAGATCATACAAATTTTAGAAAAGTTGTCTCTAGTTCGATAGAGGCTATCGTGCATACTAAATTAAATGCAGGTAATTTTTTACATAAGTGTGTAAGCACGTCAAAGAGTGGTAGCTTTCTTCCCTTTTATGAAAGGACTCTTTTACGTCTTAATGCATCTATGTCTACCACTGAATTTTTTAATTTAGGGATCAATAAAATACAATTACCTAAAAAAGAGGCTGAGAAAATTTTAACATACGAATTAACTGAATCATATAGAGCTCTTCTTGGATTTGTCTATATGTATAGAAGAACTCCTAAAGGAGCGTGTTCAGTAATTGCTGGTAAGTTACATATAAATAGTAACTATTTAAGGCAGGTTTTATCAGAATACGTTTCTTGTAGTTCTAAATTACTTAATTCTATCGCATCGTTATATGGCACTACTTATGAAACATTCGTAACGATGGGAGAATGTGTACATAAAAGTGATTTTGCGACACTGGATACCACAATTTATAATTTAAAAGACACTATTGATTTCAAAAAAAATGAGATAGCAGTTGTACCTTTCACCAATACTTCAAATGCTGATTTTTCCGATCAACGCAATATGTCAATTCTTTTAGGTTTAGGTCTAAATAAATTATTACAAATTAAAGGAATTGAACAGTCATTAAGTATAGCTTCAATGTTTGATATGAGTTCAGGGACATTTAATAAAATATTGAATTTTACTAAATTTCCAAATAATGTTTTTAATTACACTATGTACCAAAGTATTGTGGATGGATTACATACAACATTTAATGAATTATTTACTATTGGTTTAACTGAGTATAATACATATAACCCTTCTTCATATCTTGTTGAGAATGATCGTAAGCAGTTAGTGCATGATTCGATTATTAATGAAAGAAAAAAAGTACTGACAACATATAGAGATATTGTTACTTTACTTAATATACCTTCATATAAAACAATCCTTGTTAATGTATCAGGGATAGACTTTCCACATTTAAGTAGAATCGATTCAATTGGTGCAATACCAAGTGAGAAAGTGTTAAGTAAAATAGCAAATGCTTTTGGATCAACATATCAATATTTTTTAGAGATAGGTAATCTCTCGAAAGAACTCAGAGAAATTGAGATTCGGAAAATTCTAAAACTTGACAGTCCTATTAATAAATATTACAAAGAAAAACAATGCGACGTAGTGACTGTTACAAAAGATATTTCAAATGTGTTACAGTATGTTGCTTTTATGTATAAAGAAAAAAGTATACGTACTTGGGCAAAGAAAGCGAATATAAGTTACTCATGTATTCACAAAATTAAAAATGCTGGAAATAAACCATCAAAAAGAACCATTCAAAAATTAGCTGCTGTTGTAGGTATTGCTTCTGAAGATTTAATTGATATGGGTAAAAGTATTACTGATCCTTCTATTCCAATAACCTCTGATTCACGTTTTGATGTTTTTCTAATATTTAAATAATTTTTATTTATACTATTACAAATCGCAGAGTGGGTGCTTACCTACTCTGCGATTTTTGTTTTACTACAGAAAAGTGTAGAACTTTCCTAATATTTCTGTTACTATAGAAATAATACTATTTTTGTTTATGCTTTGTTCATATTAAGAAAAGGAAATCAATGGATTACACAAAATGTACTATTTGGGAACCTAGTATTAAAACACCTAAAATACCACTTGTAGAAATTAATAGTACTTTTATACCTTTATACCCTGTATTTATGACTCGTTTTAGCCCATCGTCATATAGAAGAGGATGGTTTTGGGTGTATGAATGTACAAAGTGTGGGAAAGAACGTCTAATGTCAAGAGGGTTTACAGTATACAATGAATGTACATGTGTAGCCCATCGTCAAGTAACAAGAGTGCCAATATTTCCTAGAGAGGAACATGCATTATGTAGTGGATGTGGGAAAGATTTCGTGTACACAAAATTAGCCGGGACTCATTTTATAAAATATTGTGGTAATGAATGCACTGCTTTAGCTAAAAGTACTTTTCAAAAAAATTGGAGTGTTGAGCATAAAAAATTATCTGTGATTGAAGGATTTAATAGAGTCAAAATATGTATGAGATATGACGGGGTTTCATATGCATTATGTGATCATTATCATGTGTGTTTAACTTTTAGAATTGACGGGGATTTAGGACCTCATTATATTGAAGGTGGTGGATGTTACATATTTTCTGGGAAAAACATAGTATAAAGTGTAAAAAACGCTTGTATTTGATTTATAAATAGTGTAAAGTGTAATTAGATTTTTAAATTTCTACTATCTACTATTTTACTAAAGGAGTTATCCATGCCAAGTTCTGAGAGTGTAAAAGAAATTAATGCCGAAGTAGTAACAGCACACCTTTTAAAATATCCTGGCGTTCCATTTAGAGCTACTAATTTTGCACGTAGTTTGCAAAAAGAAGGCTATAATGTAAGCGTAGATGTAGCTAATAATTATCTCTGGGCAGTTAGTGCTTCAAAAAGTTTTAAATCTTTTGCGACTGTTACTTCTTCTAATAATTCTCTTTGTATAAAAACTCGAAGAACTCGATTTTTAAAAAGTAATGGTACTGTTTTACAAATTGGACTGGTTGCTGAGTTAGAAAAAATGTATACAAAAATTAATCGCGAATTTCACATAAAAAAGAATGCATGTGTAGAGAAAAAATGTGATGAATTGCTTACTTATATTAATACCCCAACATTATTTTCCAGTACTGCAAATAATGGGGCATATCATACTAAATCGGTACTCCAGCATTTTTTTAAGAATCAGGGCGTCCTATTAACTGGTAAAATATTTTATAATATTTTACGAAAGGCGGATGTGTGGATAAGTAGATCTACTGTTACTTTGTATATAAAAGCTATCATAAATTCAAAAGCAATACGTCCTTATCTTACAAATTTATCAACTTCTACTCGTATAGGTATAAAAAGCATAGCAGCACAAATGCCTACAAGCATTGAAGAATTTCAACGAATTGAAAATAGTGTACGAAGTGAGTACAAAAATATTGATAAAATATATCAAGATCGTTATAGAGTGAAAAAGAGGGATCGTTATATAGCGAAAAAACAAGAAGCACTGAAAGCACTACCATTAAAAGAAAAGATATCAAGAAGAACTAGGGCCTTGAGAATTGCTCCAAGTATGATGATCGACACATTTACTGGTTTGTCAGGATATGATATAAATTCTACTATGTTTCAAAAGTTAGTACAGGAAAAAGGGGTAAAAGTTAGTACTTCTACAGTATATAGGTATATGATGTCTTTTGTTTTGACGGATTCTTTCCGTGAATACATTAAACCTTCAGTTGTTAGTGGTACTCTATTTCTACAACATATTAATACTAATTTATATGCAACATTGTTAGACACTGAGAAGTCCCAAATTGTATCTGATATAACCACTACATATAAATTAATTGTTAATAAAGACGCATCTGGGCATAAAGGAGCATTTTCAAATGTAATATTAGATGCTCGATTGAATAAAAAGAATTTTTGTACCTTTGTCAAGGAATGTATTATACAAGATAAAAGTGATAAAGGGATTGATAAAAGAGTCAATGCAGCTCTCACCGAAAAACCTCAGACACGTTCTGAAGATGTACCAAAAGTAAAAAAGAAATTTGACGCATTACCTGATATTAGTACATCTCCTAGTATTACTCTTCCTTTAAATACAATAGAAGTTGTTATAGAGTTATTGAAAAGGGAAGATTTTGAGAATGCGGTACTTACATCTTCAGGTTCTATTGTTTTTAATTTCAAAAATAAATAAATCGAATTACGTAATTCTACTAGTAAAGGAGATGGACATGATTAAACATTCAAAGAAACGGTATTCATTAGCAGCTGAGGATGCAGTTATGCATCTTTTGTCACGTCCTGGTGTTCCTTTTGGATCATCAACTTTTAGAGACAGTTTACGAAAACAAGGGTACCCTATTAGTAATTCTACCGCTGGTAGATATTTTAAAGCATTTTGGAATACACCAGAAATAGCTCCTTTTATTGAACTTAAAGTTTCGGGTCGACATCGTTTTATTCGTTATAATGGAGGTAAAATAGATAAGTTTAATTCTATTGTTGATAGTGTTCGTCGAGAGTATAGCAAAATAACAAATGCTTATTGGATTGCTAAAAAGGTAGCTGCTAGAAGTACAAGAGTAGAAGAGCACAATCATAAATCAGCAATAATTGAAAAGCAGTCTCAAATAGAGCCTGATAGAATCAAAGAATTGGATGATACTGTGCAGAAGAATACTAAATCAATTAAAGGATTTGTAGATACTCAAAGTACAGCATTACTAAAATTATTTGGGATTATACGTCACCCAAATATTAAAAAAGCAGTAATTGAGAAAAATGGAATGACTTTCAATGTAACTCTTGAAATCTCTGCTGATAAGGAATGATATGACTATTAGAGTCGATTTAATTATAGCAGGTATGTTTATAGGTGCATTTTTGTATGGTTTGTTTTCTTTTTGGCGGTATTGGAAACAGCAAAAAAATATACGTCTTCAACAAGAAAAAGAGAAGCAAATACGAGATGCTCTTTACGTAGAACGAGAATCACAACAAAAAGTCATGTATAAAAATTACACTACTAAAAATGATAGGAATGTACGTGTAAATCGTTTACGAGACACAAATTTCATCTCTATAGTAGTTACAGAAGCTGCTATCGATGATGAGTATGAAGTGCCAGATCGATGTTTTGAAATACAGGATGATGTAGTTCTACCCACAGAAGAATTTACTAGTGGGGGAGGGCTATTTGAAGGAAGTGGAGCTAGTGGAAATTACGATAATAGTGATACATCTAGCACTGTTGATTCTTCTAGTTCTTTCGATAGTGGGTGTAGTTCTTCTGATTGTGGGTCTGGGGATTAATAGCATTAACATATTTAATATATAGGTGGAGTATGCAGCTTTATCAAATTAAAGACGAGAAATGTCCCGTTTGTGGCTCTCGAATAAAATCTGAAACACAAGAATCACAACATACAAATGGACATTGGAATGAGACTCGGGTATTTGAATGCGGTGCTATTATCAGATGGTCTCCTAATTTTATAGATATTGATAGGGTGAGGTGCTATCAATGTCCTAAAAGTCCTGATGAAGTTTCAAAAAAGGATAAACGAATGGACGCTAAGAACAAAGTTCTTGCATATATTAAAAAATTAAAAGTTGATGATGTATTTAAAGATTCTCTTTTAGATGGCATTCAATATCGAAATATTGATTATTAAAAGGACAGCTGGTGTAATGTATGTATACAATAAATAACCTTAATATATTTTCTGATAGTATTGATGGTGCTACTTTGAATCAGATGCATTCAGCATTAGACCATGATTGGGTAGTTAGAGGAGTATTACTTCCTGATGCACATTTAGGATATGGCCTGCCTATCGGAGGTGTAGTTTCTACGCGAGATGTAGTGGTACCTCCTTGGGTAGGCTACGATATAGGGTGCGGTATCTGTGCTGTTAAAACCCTTTTTAAACTAGATAATATTGGTTCTGAAGAGAGCATCGCAACATTTCGTGACATATACACACTTATTACTGATACCGTCCCTTTAGGTGTAGGTGTGTATCGGAAGAAAGCAGTTATGTCATCAAGGCAGATTTATGATAAATTTGAGATTGAGTGTTCTGATTTTTTAAAGGCTCGGATGGACCAAAAAATGGCATTGCAGTTAGGGTCCCTTGGGAGCGGTAACCATTTCATCGAAATTGGGCTAGATTCAGAGAGCTACTTATGGGTAATTATACATTCAGGATCAAGAGGCTTTGGCCACGGTTGTGCCACCCATTACATGGAGTTAGCTCAACCAGACGCTGGATCAAAAGAAGGATCTTATCCATTGGATATAAACTCAGTAAACGGAAAAAATTATATTAAAGACCTTGCGTTTATGCTTGAGTTCGCATTGATAAATAGAGAAGTCATTATGAATGACGTTCTTAATTGCGTATACAAATGTATAACTGGTGAAAATTTCCGTTCTTTTGTGTATGTTAAGGGGCGTGATTTAATAACACATCCTATTAAAAAGCAAGCGTATGATGCAACACATGATGATAGAATTACAGTGTTCATTAACCGCAATCATAATCATGCTGAGTTAAGAGACGGTTTATGGATTCATCGTAAAGGAGCCACGCATGCTGAAGATGGCATGTTGGGTGTTATTCCGGGGAATATGCGAGACGGTTCTTTTATTGTAAAAGGTAAAGGCAATCCTGATTCATTGTGTTCATCTTCCCATGGAGCTGGGCGTATTTTAGGACGAAAACAAGCAAAAAGAATTCTTGATGTTTTGAAGTTTGTTAACACTATGAAAGATGTTGTTTGTGGTGTTTCGAATGATCCAGGTGGTTTGTTGGATGAAGCACCTGGAGCATACAAAGACATTTTTACAGTTATGGATGAGCAAAAGGATCTTGTTGAAGTTGTTGAGCATGTTACACCTCTGATTAATGTAAAACGATGAGTCAGAAGTCAATATCTCTAGAAGAACTCCTTGTCCGTATGCACGACATAAGTGCCCAGCATAAGTTAAAGGAAACTGCTTTAGAAATTGCTGGGCATAACAAAAGAAGCGATGTGTATTTAGAGTTGTTGAATACCACATTAGCTGAACTCACAGCTATTATGAATTATTACACTATACATAAGGACTAATATGTACAATATATTCAAAGACACACCATACATAGTGTTAAATGCTATAGCGGTAACAAGTGTTACACTTGTAGGGAATATTCATACTGAATACCCTCTTCCGTCAGGGAACTGCTTTTCAGTACAAGTGGGTAATGGTAAACATTATCGAATTGTTAACTTTAATCATGAAAATTTGGAAGAACTGATAAGAAGAGAAGTTATTTCATTCCCAATTAAAATAATGGTGTTGTCTGATAGGGTTGCTGTGATACATGATTCTCGTATTGACCACGATTGGTATGATACTAGATTCTGTGAAGTGTGTTGCCCTAACTCTTTATTACCATTGCCTCAGTTGTTATGTTGGGATAGAGATGAACGAGATGGGACTAGGACAACCACTGAATATGAGAACGGTTCAGTTATTGTTGAGCAGAAAATCAAATCATCTAAACGCAAGTTAGAAGGCACTTGGACTATCGATGTTGCTGATTATATTCCTATAGTTGAACAAAAAGCGGGTATCACTATGGAGACTGAATTTTCTCGAATATTGTCAGGAAAAGATAATGAGTAGTAAAAAAGATTTAATGCTAATTTGTGCTGATATGTGGGACGAAATAGTCAGACTTCTTAGGAAAGATGCCTTAGTACACATCATTATACTAAAACAGAAAGCTTTAAACACAGTTGTTCGTAATGAAGATCTTAAAAAATCTATTCGTGAACGACTGTATTGCCCTGCTTGTTTTATTGCCCGTGAGAACTGTAAAAAATGCCTCATGCTTGATGTTTGGGGATATAAAGAAGGAGATACAGGAGTAAGTGATTATTTGTGTTCACGCCCTAATTCTCCTTACACAATAGTAGCTGATATAAATAACGGCACAAGTAGATTATCATCAGCACAAAAAATAGCAGATGAAGCTAGGAGGATAGCAAATATATTATGAAAGAGAAAATGATAATGCGTAAAGCAATAATGGATAATATTCGTAAATACACATCATTTTTAAACCCAGCACTTGTTAAACAACAAAAACTTACTAGTAAGAATTATGCTGCTTTAGTTGAATCACACCAACTTAAAAATGTTATATTTATCATGGCAGAGAATACTGAAAATGTAGAAACTCTTAGAATGTTAGCTAAAATGTTTGATGAACTCGAATTTGAACAGCAACGTCTTTGGGGGTTTCCTTTGGATCAAAACTATCATTATTTTTGGGATTTCCCAGCTTGTACTTGTCCAAAAATAGATAATTTGGACTCATTAGGCACTTCATATCATGTACATAGTGGTGTATGCCCTATTCATGGAGAAACTGTTATGGAGAGAGTGAAAGCACGGCTTGAACAGTCCTCAAAGAAAGAAACTGAATTTGTCAAACCACAAAGAGATGCCAAGGGGCGTTTTATTAAAAATAAATAAGGAATAAATGACTACATCTAATGAGTTAGTTAAAAAATTTCAAAAAAGTGCTTTAGAGGAATTACATAGTCTTATATTATATCAACAGTCTTTTCTTTTAGATTTAGAAAAAACAATTAATAAAAAAGAAGCATGTGCTTTTCCAATTTCATATGCCTCATGTGTAGTTGGAAAAGCTCTTCAAATACATAATGAACTTGCAAAAGCAAACGGTGCTGTTCTTGTACATTCAAAATAGTAAAGGTACTTATTATGCAGGATGATTTAGGCGACAGAATGAAAATGTTCGAAAAGGCATGTGCTCCTAGATGTATGCCTCTTCTTCCAGTATGTGTTAGACTTGATGGTAAGAATTTCAGTAAGTGGACTAAAGGGTTACATCGTCCTTACGATACTGAATTTAGAACAGTAATGATAAACGTTACTAGGTATTTAGTACAAGAAACACAAGCTTGTATAGGGTATACACAATCTGATGAAATATCATTAATTTATTACAGTGACACGCATGCCTCTCAAATATTTTTTGATGGTAAACTTCAAAAGATTTGTTCTGTGTTAGCTTCTATGACTACGATGAAATTTAATGAATTGATGGCTGAGAAAATCATTTTGCATGATAGATTTAGGCATAAATCGTTTGCCTTGTTTGATTGTCGTGTATGGCAAGTTCCTACTTTACAGGAAGCTGTAAATGTGTTAATATGGCGTGAGCAAGATGCTACTAAGAATAGTGTTACATTAGCTGCATCATCTGTGTATTCTCATAAGCAATTAATGAATAAAAATGGTAAACAGAAACAAGACATGCTTATGGAGAAAGGTATTAATTGGAATGATTACCCGTGGTTCTTTAAACGAGGTGTTTATGTCAAACGTGTAATCAGAGAAAAAGAATATACAACTGAAGAGTTGGACACATTGCCAGAAAAACACCGTTTAAATATTATAAATATGGGTGCAGTTAAAAGATCGAGTATTGAAGTACTAGAGAATTTTCCAAAACTTGCATCCATTAAAAACGCGGTCGATGTTATTTTTAATAATGTTGAAATAAAACTAAAGGATACGTAATGCATCAAAAACATTTAAAAAGATTAACACCAGAGGAACATGAACGTTTATTTTTTCTTGGGGAATGTCTTATTGTTAATGGTGAATTTGTGGTGGGCTTTCATAACCAAGATCTATGGCAAGAATTTAATACATTGACAAAGAAGAATACCACTAAAGTCATTGTTGAAACTGGTCCTTATGATCATTACATAATGCGTAAAAAGTAAATGAGAATAGTTGTCTTTGCAGATACTCACACTAAACATGGTACCATGAAAGTGCCTGATGGTGATGTAGTAATATGTTGTGGTGATATATGTTCAACAAGATCAATAGGGGAGGTAACCACTTTTATTAGTTGGTTTAAAAAACTCCCTCATCGATATAAAATACTTATCGCAGGGAATCATGATTGGGGATTTCAGCAATTTAATCCTGAAGCATTAATACCACGTGATATTTATTATTTGTGTGATTCTTATACCTATGTAAAGGAACCAAATGATTTTACAGCAACTGCTAGTGGTATAAAAGTGTATGGAACGCCTTGGACTCCTAAGTTTTTCGATTGGGCTTTTATGTTGCCTAGAAATGAAGAGCAATTAAAAGCTAGAGTCGAAGCAATACCAAATAATGTTGATATTTTAGTATCACATGGTCCTCCTTTTGAAATTCTAGATACCGTTCCATTATATGATAAATGGGGAGGGTATCTAGCAATGCAGAATGAAGGTTGCAAAATGCTTAGACAAAGAGTATTCGAAGTCAAACCAAAACTCCATGTTTTTGGGCACATTCACGAAGGAAGAGGGTCTGTCTTTATGAATGGGACATTGTTTGTAAATGCTACTATTTGTAACGGTAATTATGACCCTATATATAAACCTGTTGTAATTGATTATATTAATGGAATAATGTCACTTGTGGAGGCATAAAATGGTAGGTGCAGTATATATTGTACGTAATGCAGATGAAATGCAAAAGTATCAAAGAGAATTAGTAATTAACCGCCTCAAGCAAAAATACGAAATAATTCTCACAAGTATTATGCAGGGTATTTATTCCCATATAGATACATCGAATCAACAACAGTATGTTTGTGAGCTAACATACAATATAAATGACAGTCTTGGAGAAGATAATCCGACATATGAAATTGTCTATCTTTTAAATCTACTTGGATATTCGGTGAATTGTAACCACTCTAAAATTGTACACGCTATTCAGGTGCATAGAATAAAACAATCAAATGATACTACTATGGGAAGTATATCTATTACTATTACTTGGTAAATTAATTGTTGTATTTTGTTTAGTTATGTAGTACTATTGTTTTTTAATTAGTAAAAATCATTGTTAATTTTAAGTTAAGGAGTAAGAATCATGGCACACATGCACGAGTTGTTGGCTGTAGAGTCAGATGTTCAAGGTCAGTTGAAATTAATTATGTCGGAAACTGACAGAGTATTCAAAGATAAATCAGCATTATTTCAGGGTTCTCATAGAAAGTTGGTTGTTTTTGATGACAATGATAAAACAGTCTATCCTGAGGAAAATCAAGCCCTAACTTCAACAGTGGAACAACGTCTCGACTATACTGCAAAGGCAATTGTTAAATGTTTTGATATAATGTTGCAGAAAGAATCAACAAATCAAAAAGCAGTAGCAAACATTGTGGTTGATGGTGAAATTCTTGCTGAGAATGTACCTGCAACATTTCTTCTAGGTCTTGAAACTAAATTAAAAGAAGTACGATCGGTGTATGCTAACATACCTACCCTTCAAGTAGGTATTGATTGGGAAGAGGCTAGTGATCTTGGGAAGGGTATCTATCGTATGAAGTTTCCTGAAGAAAAATTACGAACTGAGTTAAAGTTCAGGTCTCAGGTACTTTATGAGGCTACTGAACACCATAAAGCAGAAATTGAGAAATGGCAGGAGCAGGTACCTACTGGTAAGTTTGTTAAGAGTGTTTGGTCAGGTATGTTCACTTCAGCTGAAAAGCATAAGGTACTCACTAATATCGACAAACTTATCTCAGCTGTAAAACAAGCTCGTCAAAGAGCTAATATGCAAGAAGTTGTAGGGGGTAATATTGGTAAAAAACTTATTAAATTCATCAATGGTGAAGGTAGTAAGTAACTATAATTTTTGAGACAGCATCATTATTAATGTCAAAACCGTCTGAACCGGTATTTATTATCAAACTTATTCTTTTGTCTCAACAATTTTATTTTGAAAACTGCATTACTAGGCATTAGTAGATAAAACATTGCTTGTCAGTGGTTCGAATCCATTCTGCTCCTCTATGTACATAAAAATATACCTTATGTACATAGAGGAGCAGTAGCTCAGTGGTAGAGCAGGCTTTATAAATCTAACATCTGTTAATTGACTGAAAATGTAAGTGAGTAAACAAAACTATACAAGCAGAGGGGTTTCGGAAGGATATCTGGAACCCCTCATTTTTTATTAAAATATTTATTGCAATTAATTTCTAGATAATGTATACATAAGATATAAACAAAACATAAACCTTCTAAACAAGTTCAAGATAACCTAGTTTAGAGTAACTGCATTAAGGAGGTATTGTAATGGGTGAACGTCCTGTCACATCTCTAAGTGTGATTATTGCTCGTATTCAAGTAGACGATCTACATGAAGGTCATTTAGAGCTATTTCAAGAAGCTTTCAATAATAGTACAACGATGCTTGTTATTATTGGGTTAAGTCCTTGTAAATGTACAAGGAACAATCCTCTTGATTTTAGCACTCGTTGTAGTCTTGTCCTTTCTCATTTCCCTAAAGCTAAAGTTGCCTATATTGAAGATATAGGTGATAATATTAAATGGTCAAAAAAGCTTGATACTATTATTAAGCCTTTTGCCGATAAGCATGATACCACTATACTTTATGGGAGTCGTGATTCTTTCATTAAATCATATCATGGTACATACCTCACCAAAAATATAATGCAAAAGGTCATTATTTCTGGAACTGTTATAAGGAATCAAATAGCTGCCCGTTCTAGAGATACAGTTGATTTCAGAGCTGGGGCTATTTGGTATGCTCTTAATCAATATCCAAGAGTAGTTCCAACAGTTGATATTGCTGTTATAGATAAATCTTCAGAATTGCTTCTTTTAGGTCGTAAACCACATGAAGATTTGTATAGATTAGTTGGGGGTTTTGCAGAACCTGGTGAGACCTTTGAAGCCTCAGCTGTTCGTGAATTGCAGGAAGAAACAGGTCTTCGTGTTAAACCAGGGCAATTACATATTGAAAGATCATTTTTTATTGATGATTGGCGTTATAAGAATGAGGTTGATAAAATAACTACTGTTTTATTTACATTGTCTACATATAGTGGTCTGCCTATTCCAAATGATGATATATGTGAATTAAAATGGTTTAATATGTATACTGAGCTTACTTTAGATATAGTGATGCCAAATCATAGAGATATGATTGCTTATCTTATTAAAAAATATTGTCCGGATCGAGTATGATAAATATTTTAAAGAAAATCGGAAATGCATTAATATTTCTAGGTATTTTAGGGGTTTTAGTAGTTATCGCTGGAGCTTTTGTTAAACGTTCTGATGACTATAATAAGAAACTTAAAGAGGAAAGTATACACTCAGCTATGTTTGATTGTGAAAGCAAACAACCATTCTCTACTGACTTAAATTTGCAACAATATGAAATTCGGAAGTGCAAAACAAAGAAAGGTAATGTTGAGTACCTGTTATTAACTACTCCAAATGGTGATGGTAGTCTTATGGAGTTTCATGAATAAATTTGTATTTTTATGTTTCTTATTTGTAAGTAGTTGTGCTAATAATCAAGACGATGCCCCACAGCGAAGACAAGAACATAATCTTACATGTGGACCAGCACTACCAATATATGAAATGACTACTATTGAAATTAAGATGTGTACAACGTTAACTAATACCAAGGAACCAGATAGTTTATACATTGTAATACAAGGATCATTAAAATAAAGTGTATTTTTATCTTGTATTACTTCTACGAATAGTGTATAGTGTTTTACATAAGTGTTAGTTGTTAATTTAAAAACAAAAAGAAAAGGAGATTGTTATGGACGTAAGATTGTTAATTATTGACCCACAGGTAGATTTTTGTGATCCAAAAGGTGCTTTGTATGTTGGAGTGCCTTCCGACCCCTCAACAGGAGCGGTGGCTGATTGCACTCGCACTGCTAAGATGATTGACCGTTTAGGCAAAAAAATTACTCGTATTTATACGACTTTTGACAGCCATTCTCAGTATCAGATTTTTCATCCAATGTTCTGGAAGAAGAGTGACAGCAACATCGTCGATCCTTTTACACTTATTAAATATTCGGATATTGTCGACGGTGTGTATACTCCAGTAGACCCACATATGCTGGATTGGGCTAAAAGCTATGCTAAAACTCTGGAGGATGGAGGTCGTTATCCTTTGTTCATTTGGCCTTACCATTGTTTAATTGGTACCCCAGGTTGGGCTATGAATCCTGAAATCATGCAATCCATTCATAAGTGGGAGCGTGATACATATCGTAGTTTCCGTCCAATTACCAAGGGTTCTTGTTTTAAAACTGAACATTATTCTGCAGTTAAGGCAGAAGTTGAAGTTCCGGAAGACCCTACCACTCAGTTGAACATGAAGGGCCTCATTGTACCTCTCGAGGAAGCTGATATGGTGCTCATCGGTGGACAGGCCCGCAGTCATTGTGTTGCAAATACAGTTAGGGATATTATGGCTAATTTTTCCGATCCTGCATATATTAGAAAAATGTATATCCTTGAAGATGCTACATCTGATGTTCCTGGATTCGAACATCTTGGTGATGCATTTATCAATGACTTCGTGCAGGCTGGTGGGAACATCACCACTACTGTTAAAGTTCTCGCGTAAATTCAATTTTAATCTACTAGTTAAGGAGTACATATTATGGAAGAGACAAAATTCGAAATCCCCGATAATAATGCCTTCAGTTTTTCAGGTATCGATCCGGAAGACCTCGTTAATCCTGAAGACGAGTACACTTTGGTATCAATTGCTGAAGATGTAAGTCCTTCTACAGGGGGTTGTCGGGTTGCTATGGCAGCAGGAATGAAAACTGTTAATCTCGCTTGTAAGAAAGATCCACGTTCCGACAAACTCATGGTACATTCTACCAGGTTTGGTGCTTCTATCCAGGAAATTCATGGCTTTAAACCTGTGAATGATATTGATGAAAATCTGTATTCTGCCTCTCCTAGTATTGGAGGATCTACTTGTTTGTATGATGCAATTTATAATGCAGTATCTGCATGTAGTCGGTATGCTGAAATTCTTGATAAATCTGGCGATATCAGTTCCAATGCTATTGTTTTTATATTCACTGATGGTATGGATAATTCGTCAACAGTTGGACCACAGACTATTATGGAAAAACTGGAGGAAATCAAGATGAAGGAAGTATTGGAGTCCATCAAGATCATCATCCTGGGCTTTAGTGATCCTAATTCTTCTTACCAATCAACTGTCGCCAAGTATTTGCAGCAATTAGTTGACGATCTCAAACTTGACCAGTATGTAGACATTGGAGCAATGACTCCTGCTCAAGCTGCAAAGGTCTTCGGATTTGTCAGTCAGTCCATTTCTTCTCAGAGTCAGCATCTCGGAACAGGTGGTGCAAGTCAAAATCTCGTATTTTAATTCGCTTTTATTAACAACACTAATGATTAGAGTGGTGATGTAACCACTCTAATCATTTTCTTCTATTTTGGTAGGCACTATGAATGTTGATAATTTTTTAAAAATTGGGCATAGTCACACCATGTGCCAGGATTATATTTTGTCTGGAACAGATCCCATACCTTATGTTATTCTGGCAGATGGTTGTTCGTCAGCAGCTGATAGTGACATAGGTGCTCGTTTGTTATGTCATACTGCTTTATCCTATTTAATTGAAAATTTAAAATATTTAGAGCAAGTAGATTGGTTCAGTTTAGGAACTACTATTGTCACCGATGCAGTACATGCTAAACGGAGCTATTTCAGTACATTGTCTGTAGAATGTCTGGATGCTACACTTATTGTAGCTTATAAATATAATAAGAGATATAAAGTGTTTATATATGGTGATGGTCATGTATATTATACTACACCTGATAATACACAATGTTATTATAAAGTTAATTTTACACCAAACGCCCCAGCTTATTTACGTTATTGGATTAACGGTAAACAACAGTATATTGATAATAAAGTACAGATGTCAGTTACTTCACATAATTGGATTAATGGTGCTAATTTTCTTGACGCGTTTACACCTTTTTTTCTTGACATACCAGAAGAGGAAATTAAAACTCTTATTGTAGCGAGTGATGGAGTTGAATCACTAATGTTTAAAGAAGAGGAATTAGTAAAAACAAAGTATCTAAAAATGTATGATCTTATCAAGTACGCTAGGCAACATCCAACAATTACAGATGTTAAATGTATAGAATCTCAGTTAGTTCCTCAAGTTAAAGAACTTGCTTTTCTTGATTTATTTAAAGATATGATAGAATTCAAGTTAACTAAAGGTCCCTTTCTTAGTCGTCGTGTTAAAAAAGTGCTTAAAGAACATCAGAAGAATGGTTTTGTTAACGATGATGATCTATCCATCGGTTGTTTTTTGGAGGATTAAATCATGAAATATACTGTCCAAGGTAAAGGTACCGTTACACTTGTAGGTTCTGACTTCATGGCGTCTGGAGGAGAAGCACAGATCTTTAAAAAAGGCGGCTCCGTCTATAAAATATATCACAATCCTTCTGATATGATTCCTGACGGGAAGATTCAGGAATTACAGCAAATAAAACGAAATAATGTCTTGATTCCAAAGGATATTATTCTGGACAGTAAAGGAAGCCGTGTTGGTTTTACAATGGACTATACACCTAATGTTGCTCCTTTGTGCAAGTTGTTCACAAATACGTATATAGAACAAAATGATATCTCAAATAACACTATAATTGATCTTGTGAAATACATGCAGGAAACAATTGAGGAGATTCATGCTGCTGCTTGTATTCAGGTTGACGGGAATGAATTGAACTACCTTGTTGACGAGAAGACACATAAAAATTGCTATTTTATTGATGTTAACTCCTACCAAACAAAGTCATTCCCAGCTACCGTCATTATGCCTTCTGTACGTGACTGGACTGCCACTTCTTTTAATGAGTTAACTGATTGGTATTCTTTTGCAACAATTGCCTGCCAGTTGTTTATTGGCATCCATCCATATAAAGGAAAACATCCAGATTTCAAAAAATTCGACATTGAAAACAGAATGAAAGCACATGTGTCTGTTTTCAATAAGCAGACACAATTACCCAAGTCTGTAAGGGACTTTAGTAGAATCCCTTCCAATTACATGGATTGGTTTATCGATGTGTTAGAAAAAGGCAAACGTTTAGCCCCTCCATCTACAGTAGGGAAAGTTGATGCTAAAATCACTTATACAATTGTCGTTTCTACTGATAACTTTGATATTAAAGAGATCGATGTATTTGATGATACTGTGTTGTATCATTCTAATGCAAACAACATTCCTATAACTAGAACTAAGAAATCTGTCTATATTGGTTCGAATTCATACAGAGTTAGAAAAGGTACTTATTTAGTTCATACACCAAAAAAGTTAATGCCTGTATTGGTTGCAGTACAAGATGGTACATTATCTGTAAAATCACTTAGTAATCATTTTGACGTTAAGGTAGGATCTACTATTAATGCTGAAGAATTAATAGTTATTAATAATACTGTGTATGTAAGAAGTGGCGGTAATTTACTTGAAACCTATTTTCTTGAAAATAGCACCTCTGCTACATTAGTCACTAAAAATGTTTGGAGTATACACGAGAATTCTAGTACTTTTTTCAAGAACATGATAGTTCAAGATTTACTTGGATCTAAATACATTTCAATTCCTGTACCCAATATTAAAGATAGCGTTTTCCATAATATACGTTGTGCTGTTCTTGATAATTACAAAGTGTTAGACGCTAAATACGAGGGTGGTATTTGTGTATTGTCGGTTTCACATGTTAAGGACAATGCTTATGGGTTAATCGTAATAACAGATTTTAAGGATGTTGAAAATTCTAACAGATTTATTGCAACAGATGACTATAATCAAGTGAATTTTGTTGCATTGGATAACGGAATCGTGTTATTATTGCATGAAGATACTTTAGAAATATTCAGTACTGCAAAAGCCTCTAAAGTTAAAATGATAAAGGATAAGCAATTAAGTACTGATATGATATTATGTAAAAGAGGAGCATCTGTGCGGTTCTTTACAGATAATAAATTGTATAGTATCGCAATGAAACAATCCAAATGATACGAGGTTTATTATGGGTTTACTAAGAACTACGAACATTATACGGTCGTTAGCAGATACCGATCTGTACAAGCTGACAATGATGCAGGTTGTATTTGAAAAATACATGAATGTATCTGTTCAATATGATTTCAAATGTCGTAATATTAAGATACTGGATACAGTATTTGATAAAGAAGCATTTGTTAAATCAGTAAATAGAGAGATCGATAATTTTTGCTCTTTACGATTTACTGATGATGAACTACAGTACCTTTCTACTCTTAGATTTTTTAAACCAGGTTTTATTGAATTTCTTCGTATGTTTCGACTAAATAGAAGTCATACGAAAGTATATCTCAAAAATAACGATCTTGCAATTTCGGTGAAAGGGCCCTGGTTTGCTACCATTCCGGTAGAAGTGCCTGTGCTTGCTATTGTGAGTGAATTATATTCTGGTCAACGTATTGACGGTGAAATGGTTGATGTACAATCGATGCTCAAAGAGCTATTAAGGTACAAAATTCAATATATCAATAATAATGTGCCTATAGAGGCAATGCCATCGTTGTTTATCAACGATATGGGCACTAGGAGAAGATATTCTTACGAAGCTCAGAAGTATGTGTTAGAGACTATGGTAGAACATGGTTTATTAAGCGGCACTTCTAATATACACTTTGCACAAATGTTTGGCATTAAAGCAATGGGAACGATGGCACATGAGTATATCTGTGCTCATCAGCAGTTAGCAAGAGTTGAGGATTGTCAAAAAGCTGCTTTTCAAGCATGGGCTGAAGTATATAGAGGTGATTTAGGTATTGCTTTGTCTGACACAGTTGGTTTTGCTGCTTTTCTTAGGGATTTTGATTTGTACTTTGCTAAGTTGTTTGATGGTGCTCGTCATGATTCAGGTGATCCATATGAGTGGTGTAATAAGTTAATTGAGCATTACAACAAACTCACTATTGATCCTAGAACGAAGATAGCAGTTTTTAGTGATGGGCTTAAATTCCCTACTATGGTTGAATTGTTTCTTGCGTTTTATAAAAGAATTAAAGTATCTTTTGGTATAGGTACTGATTTAACCAATGATGTAGGGTTGTTAGCTTTGCAAATAGTTATGAAAATGGTTGAATGTAATGGTAGACCAGTAGCTAAAGTGGCTGATACTGTTGGAAAAGGTATGTGTCTTGATGCCGGTTTTGAAACTTATATCAAAAATATTTTTAATTAGGAGCTAGAACATGAAATACTATTTATTTAATAGGCACGATATGCCTCCTGTTATAGAAGGGATTGTAAATAATACATGTGCGTATTTAGTTAAATACCCAAATATAGAATCTTTTGTTTTTGGACTTTCCGGTGGCGCTGATAGTGCTTTAGTTTGTGCTTTAGCTGTCAATGTCAGAACACGTATGAAAAATTCTTTTAATAGAGATATTAAAATTATTGCGAGAAGCCTCCCTATATTAACTAATAAGCAGGATGAAATTGATAGAGCTGCTGCTGTTGGGAATGCATTTGATATTGATTTTGATACCTTTGACCTAAGTGTTATGTATAAAAGGGTAACAGATTGTCTTAATGAAATGTTTGATGGTACTAATGCAGTACGATTAGGAAATATTAAAGCACGTTTACGGATGATTTATTTGTATAATTTAGCACATAGAAATAAGGGGCTTGTTTTATCAACTGATAATTACACAGAGCTTCTTTTAGGTTTTTGGACACTACATGGTGATGTAGGTGACCTTGGGATGATTCAAAATCTTTGGAAAACTGAAGTTTTTATGCTATTAGATTATTATGCATGTAATGTGTATCAGTTACCAGGGGAGGGTAAAATTAGTAGTGCTTTAAAAGCATGTAGAGATGCGATTCCAACTGATGGGTTAGGAGTATCTGAATCTGACTATGCTCAGTTTGGTAATGCTACTACATATGAAGAGGTCGATCAGATTTTCATCAATGCTTTAAACAGTGGATATACAAATACCATCAAGAAAGGTGGTGAAGTTCCTAAAGTGCTGACTATGTATGAAAATAGTATGTATAAGAGAGAGAATCCTTATAATATCCCAAGATAAGATTTGATGTAGTTTGAAGTTGCTTATCTATATGCAGTATACACTTTTTTGTTTACTTCGGTTTTAGTTTAGTGTATATTGTTTATATTAATTCTAGATGTTCTAGAATATACAAACCATTTTTAGTTAAATTGTTAAAGGAGATATGGTATGGAAAAGAAGATTGAAGTTAGTTTTGGGAGCTACCTGTTAAGGGTAGTGCTATCAATGGCATCGATTGCTATTTTTGGGTTTATTAATTTTATTTTGAATACGGGGTCGACTCTTGTAAGTGGTAAAATGGCAGGAGCACAATTTCAAAGTAGTGATACAGCGTATGTGGCATCAAATATCGGAATGTACTTGACTGGACATCTTGGTTTATCTTCTTTAATACTCATTTTTATTCTTGGTGTTTTGTGGTATAAACCTTTCAGAGTATATCAACAGACAATTGCTGTTGTAGCAGGGTTGTTATTTCTTTCTTGTATGAATGTAACTTCAGCACATGCATATTATGATAAAATGGACTACACTGAAGCCTATTTCATACTCCCAAATGAGTCATCGTTTTTTATCCCTGATGTAGGTGATAATAAAGGAAGCCAGAGTAAATTTGGATCAACTGCTTATCTGGAGGAACGAAAGATCCCAGCAAAAAGATTTACTATCCCACATACTAAATTTGCAGGATCCGGTGTTTGGTCTGATTATTATGTGCCTTCAGGACGTTTAATTATTGTTGACAGGACTCCGTATAACAGAGAGTGGACAGCATCAAAGCATAGAGGGACTTCAACTAATGATCAAAGTTTTCCTTGCCAAAGTTCGGAGGGTTTAAATGTCACGGTAGAAATGTCAATAGAAGCTTCAGTAACTGAAGATGATGCTTCAAAGTTTCTATATAATTTTGGTGTTAAACCACCTGCAGGTGATAGAACGCAACCTGCAGTTATATTTACCTCAGTGTTTTACGGAAAGAGTTTACTTGAGGTTATGGAAGGAGTTGGACGTGGTGCTGTACAGACCGCAGTTTGTAGTGAAATTTCTACTCGTACCTTGGATAAAGTAAATGTAGAAGCTGATAAGATTCTTACAGCAGTTAATGTAAAATCAAAGACATGGTTTGAATCAAAAGGTATTACTCTAGGGTATCTTGGATGGGCAGGTACGTTTTCATTCGATGCTGATATTCAAGATGCTATTAATCGTGTGTATGTAGCTGAGAAACAAAAAGCGATTGCTGGTATGTTAGCTCCTCATGTAGACACTATCCAAGCTATTGCAAGTGCTGATGCATTGCGTACCGTGGCTAATAAATTTGATGGTAAGTTGCCTACATCATTGTCACTTTGGAGTCTTCCAGAGGTAGTTACGAAAATGTTTTCTGGGTCTGGGAAAGACGCGAAATCGGGTGTTGCAGCACCAAAACAGTAATTCTACTGAAGGGTAAACATGTAATGATGTATGTTTACCCTTCAATTTTGGAGCAGATATGAAAATTGTAAAACCATCTTATGAAATACTCAATCGAAGCCATCAAACAACCATCCAAAAAATAGAAGATTTTGGACGGCTTGCTTATAAATCAGAAGATAAAAAAACTAACGATTCAGCAGTTCCATTCGTTCAGAAAATTATTAATAGCGGTCATTTTCCTGTAATTGAAGGAGCCAATTTACATATAAGAGTAGATGCTGATAGATCTGATATAACATCGTTTATTTTAAAGAATCTAAATAAATTTAAATATCTTCAGTTATATTATGCAGTTCAAGATTCATATTTAGTTATCTCAGGAACTATTAGAGCATTTAGAGAAGCTATTAATTCTGTAAATTCCCTTGTAGGGGCTCAGATAGCTGCTTTTTTATATACTTATAACTCTATGTTATTTGATAATCAAGCATTAGAAGGAGTTTTTGATTCAAGTATTATAGTTACTGAATTAACAAAACATGACATTATGCATTTAGCTGATGAACATGCTGATTTTTTTGCTTCTGAACATTTAATGTGTGCTGTTAAATTTATTGTTAATAGAGCAGTAAGTCATGAGGTAGTGCGGCATCGACCATCCAGCTACATTCAAGAAAGTCAAAGATATTGCCGCTATGATAATGATAAATTTGGAAATGAGGTCACATTTATTGATCCAGAACCTTTCTTCTCTACATATTTATCCTCTCCTGAACGTGTAATGTGGGAAAAATCTTGTAAAGAGTCAGAAAAAATTTATTTACAGTTACTTAGTATGCATAAAGTTACTCCACAAGGAGCACGGACAGTTTTGCCTAATTCATGTAAGACGGAAATTATAGTATACACAACCCTTGCAGAGTGGCGTCATATTTTTAAATTACGTACTTCCCAAGCAGCAGAACCTTCAATGCGTGAAGTTATGGTACCACTTGAAAAAATATTTTGGCGATGTTCGGGGTGCTTTGAATGATGCGTGTTATATGCATCATATTCACATTAGTATTGGGTAGTTGTTGTGCCTGCCCACCCAATACTAATGTTGATAATAGTTATAGTAGTTTGAAAGATATTGTGCATTTAAAAGAAGTTGAAAATAAAAAGTATGATGAATGTGTAATACTCAAGAATAAAGAATTAATTCAACACATTAAAGATACAGAAAATAAATGAAAAGTTGTAATTTACAGGATATGCTTTTAGAAACTACTATTGAACCTGAATGTAAAGGTAACATTTATAAGTGTAGAATAACTTATTATTTAGATACTAAAGGTACTTATACTGAAAAGATTACTATGACACCTTTAAAGAGGCAATCATGCCCTGGGTGTGAGCAGTGTGGACCTATATTAGATCAATTACCGGATTTTGTTAGTAATGATACTTCTCCACTAATAGAATTACCAGAACATAATGCTTTATACCGTCTTGCAATTGTAAATGAATCAAGAGACTGGGAATCAGGTATAATAGATAGTTGGGATATGCAGTTTTCAAAATTAGTTAGTTAAAAAGGTAATTATGCAAAGTGTGAAAGCTGTTATAGGTGCAGGTTTTGGTAACGAAGGTAAAGGAAAAGTTGTCAACACATATGCCAGGGATTGGGCAGATATTGTAGTTAGGCACAGTGGTGGGTGCCAATCCACGCATACAGTAGAGCATCGAAATGGGTTTACACATGTGTTCAGTCATTTAGGAGCCGCATCAGTAGACAATGTGCCTACCTATCTTAGTGAATATTTTGTAGTAAATCCCTCATCATTTTTAAAAGAACTTGATATTTTATCCTTCAGGAGCGATGGTCTTAGTATTAGTGAAGTGTTAGTCGATAGTAAGTGTATAATCACCACTCCCTTTGATATACTTATAAATCAACTATTGGAACTCAGTAGAATGCATAATAGACATGGTAGTCGAGGTATGGGTATAAATGAAACGATTATTCGTAATAAAATAGTTGATGTATCTTTAAATGTAGCAGAACTAGATAGTATGAATTCAAAAGGTCTTTTTAATTTATTAACACGTATTCGTACATACACAATCAATAGACTTCAAAAATTAAGTATCTCTATACCTGATGATTTGCAATACATGTTTAAAAGTGATGAGGTACTCAAAACATGGATCGATGAGATGTTTACTTTTCTTGAAAACATTTTAATATTACCTGACAGTACTTTTTTAAGATTATACGATAATATACTTTTTGAAGGTTCACAAGGTTTATTACTTGATGCAGGGTACAAATGGTTCCCACATGTCACACATGCACGAACTGGTATTACAAATGTCTTGAAAATAATGCAATCAGTTGGTGCAATGGAAAGAGTCATAAATGAGAAGCAAATGGAAGTGACATATGTTACTCCTCCTTATATGAAAAGACATGGAGCGGGGCCCTTTCCATCAGAAGTTACAATATTAGGTGAGTTTGACATTGTAGATGAAACCAATAGACCTAATCAATTTCAAGGCAGTTTACGTATAGGATACCTTGATATCCTATTGCTTAGAGACGCAATATTAAATGATACTATGCTTATTCCAGGTACTGCATTTACAAAAATACATATGACATGTATGGACCATCTTTTGGATGTAGAGAATTTTAAATATAAGGATACAACTGGAAGTATAAATACATGCAGTGCTGAAAGTATTCCTGCCTTATTTGTGGGAGTAGCTAATGGTTTTGAATTTAGCAATTCTCCATATTCAGATTAAAGAGGTAATATGAAATTTGCATCATTTGATTTAGAATCAGCTCAAGCATTCCCTGATGATATGACATATAGTGAAGAACATTTTAAAGAACTCGGTATTACATGTGCTGCGGTAGCTTTAGCAGATTCAGATATTCATCCTAAATGGAGTCTTACTGAAGATTTTCGATTTTGGAGTAGTGATACAGTTGAACGTTTATCAAAAGATGATTGTGTGCAAATAGTTTTTGAATTAATGGATTTAGTCAAGGAAGACTATATATTTGTAACGTGGAATGGTTTAAGTTTTGATTTCAAATTGCTTGCAGTACAATCAGGAATGTATTATGAGTGTGCTGATATTGCTTACAATCATCATATTGATATGATGCTATTTCCTGTTTTTTATAAAGGGCACTATGTGAGCCTTCAGAAAGCATTAGATGGAATGGGAAGTCAAGGTAAATTACACGATGTCGTTTTAAGTGATGGTACTATACTGGATAATATGACTGGTGAAAAAGCACCTGAACTATGGGCAAAAGGTGAATTTGAGGCTGTTTTAGAGTATCTTAGTTACGATGTTTCTGAACCTTTGGGTCTATTGCAGTTTATGTATCAAAAGAAAAGATTACAATGGTATTCAAAGAAAGGAAATATGCAAGTATTATTAATCCCTGATATATACATTGTAAAAGATTTACTGTATAATACAAAAGATCATGAAGAATGGAGTAAAATGGGTATTACAAGAGCACAATTCATTGATTGGTTTCCTGCTGGGATTATTTGTAAGTAAAACATAGGGTAAAGGACTTTAATGCTTAAAACTATAGTTGACATCATAGGTTGTTTACCATTAGATATTGAAATGGAAAGGAAATTAGAAGAATATTTTGCATCTAAACCATTTAAAACTAAGAAATTATACGAGGCCATGGAAATAGCATATATTGTAATGAAAAGTAACAAGACTGATGAGAGTGATAATTTTCTTCCTGTATGTGTATTTGATATTTGGGAGAAAGCTGATGCATTGCTTAATGAATGTACAAAGTATAATGAAACAGCGCCTCAACCTCCTGAAGGGGATGCGGCTGCCTGGGAAGCTTTTGGTAATACTATGGATGAATGGCGTAATAATCACCCTTTGAAAAAGTATAATCAAAAATGTAAAGTAAAAACAACTGATTACTATAGTGTAGTAGTAACTCCGGTTATTCAATCATAAGGTGCTTAAATGTTTCAAAAATTCTTAATATTGTTATTTTGTTTTCTTCTGTTCATGGTAGGGTACTCGTACGCTGGGCCTCTTGAAGATTGTGCTGAATATACGGTTGTAGGCGTTCCAAGTGTAGAAGGAACTTTACTTTGTCGAAAAGGATACCTTTTAGCACATAATTCAGATAACAAAACGCCTAATTGGGTGATCGAACATCTTACTTTTGAAAAAGTAAGTAGCAAAGAAGCAAAAAGATCCAATAATTTTGCACCAGATCCTGATCTTACGAAAGGTGAAAGAGCTGAACTAAATGATTATAGAAATAGTGGCTTTGATAAGGGCCATATGGCCCCATCTGCTGATATGGAATGGGATCAACAAGCAATGAATGAATGCTTTTACTTGAGCAATATGGTTCCTCAAGTAGGTAAAGGCATGAATCGTGATATATGGTCACATCTTGAAAGAATGATACGAGATTCAGCAATGCATAGAAAAGAACTGTATGTTATTACAGGTCCTATTTACCATGATACACCTCATCAAACTATCGGAAATGATAATGTATCAGTGCCAACACATTTATTTAAAATAGCGTATGATCCAAAAACGAAAGAAGCGATTGCCTTTATCATGCCAAATGCCTCACTTAATCTTATTGATATGCCTAAATACATAGTTACAATCAATGAAGTAGAACAAGAAACACATCTTATATTTCTAAGAACCCTTGATGAGGCGTCACAAATAAAAGTGAAAAATACAAAATCTGAAGCACTCTGGCAGTAGGAGAACATATGATATGCATTTATGATAGTACTACGTTTGACGGTGTTTGTGCTGCTGCTATAGTTAAAAGAAAATTTGCAAAAGTAAAATTATTACCTTTTAATGAAACTAATACACCACCATGGCAATTAATAAAAACAGATGCTGAATCATCTGTTTTTATTCTTGGATGTGCGTTTGATATGCAGATTATGAAACAATTGGTCGATTCAGCTAAAGTTACCTGGGCTGTACATCATAAAAATTTAATAGATGCTTCAGTAGCAATAGGTTTGATAGCATCAACTCATTTAACTAGTACTATAAAATCAACATGCCAACTTATATGGGAGCATTTATACCCATATGAAGAAGTACCTCCTGGCATTGAAGCTATAAGTGCTGATGCTGTACATAACGATTTGCATCAAAGTAAAGAATATATTACAGGGTTATCTACTTATTGGGATTTAAAACCTTCAGATGATATATGGGGAAATTTACTTCACCCATCTTCTAAGTTATCGTATCAAGACGTAATAGAAAGAGGTAAGAACGTACTAGCATATAAACGAAATGAATTTGCAAGACAAGCTAACGTCGCATGTTTTTCAACATACTTCCACGGTCATAGAGCTTTAGTTATTAATAGTCAGGATGTAGATATCGAAGTTTTTCAGAAAGCTGCATGTAATGATACTGCTCCTTTTACTTTATATATTGCATTTGCATGGATGAAAGATGCATGGCATTGTACATTGTATCCATCATCGTCATCATGTTCTTTTGATGTAGGTGATATTGCAAAAGCATATAATGGTGAGGGTACTAAAGAGAAAGCTTCTTTCGCATGTGATGAAATACCTTTTGCATTGACATAATTATGTTGATAGAATTTGTGATAGGTTGTATTATTTATGTAATTATACCTATAATTCTTGCAATATGCGCTAATTATTCATTTAAAAATAGACGTTGACTATGCCAAAAAAATTATTGTTTTCAGTAAGTAAAAAAGATCTTGTAATTACTTATTTTTCGGGGACTGGAGCCGGTGGACAACATCGTAACCGTCACATGTGCTGTTGTAGGATGACACATCCTGAATCTGGTGCTACTTCTACAGGTCAATCTAATAGAGAGATGCAGGCTAATTTAAAGGAAGCCTTTCAAACATTAATAAATTCACCAAAATTTAAAATCTGGCATACTCAAAAGACGCATGAAATACTCAGTGGTATAACAGTAGAAGAGGCTGTAAATGCACAACTTGTACCTGAGAATCTAAAAATCGAGTGTAAAGACGATGAGGGACGATGGGTGAATTTTGTCGAATCTTAAAAAATGTGTATCAGTCGAATATGATAACATTGGGCGTGTATATGTATTTGAAGACGGAACTAAATACCATTCAGTAACTACTATGTTAGGTGCTACTTCTGATAAAAGTGGCCTTGATAGATGGAGAAGAAGAGTTGGTAATGTAGAAGCTTTACGAGTCGGTAAAGTCGCTACACATATGGGGGAGCAGTTTCATTTACTTGGAGAGCATTTTTTGAAGGGTAAATTGACACAACCATCTGTTAACCCTATATCAAAACATATATTTAATAATACAACGAAAAGAATACTTGAAAAACATGTAACTAAAGTCATCTCGGTTGAAGAGGTGCTATACACAGATCGATTTAAATTAGCAGGTAGAGCAGATTCTATTTTAGAATGGGATAATGAGTTAGTTGTGTTTGATTTTAAATTATTAAATAATGATGATAAAAAATGGTTAACCGATTATTGGGTACAAACTACAATTTATGCACATTGTTGGGAGGAGATGTACGGTATATTACCTAAAAAATTAGTACTAGTTATTGGCAATAAAAAAACTTTTAGTTCAAAATACTATGTATCTAATATTAAACCTTATATTTCTAAAATGCATTATAGAGTAACACATTTTAATGCTTTAATGGAGCATGGTTATGGAATCAACTAAAAGAGGTAAAAGAGAAGAAATACAGAATATAATAGTCGATATTTCTGATGGGCAAGTACCGTGTAAAGGTATTGTTTTAAATGTCTCCCTTAAAGGTTTAGCAATAACTGATATTCCAAGTAAATTTATTGAGAAGGCGTGTGCAAAAAATGTGAAAAGGTTCACAGCTATTGTATCAAGTGACACGGATACAATTAGAATCACATTAATACCTAGATGGGCAAATAAAAAAGAGAAGAATAGTGTTTATGCAAATGCCGGTTTTGAAATAGCTAATGAACTGAGTAAGTGGCAGCATTTTGTTATGCATAGAACTTCAATAGTTCTTGAATCAAACGAGGATGATTGTGTATGGGGGAAGAATAATACTAAATATTTAAGAGTTTAAAATCGTTTTAGCGTACCTGTAAAACATAAATAGAGTTTTAAGTAGTATTTATTAAAAATAAATTCAGAAGGATACGCTACACTATGTCGATGTCTTGTGCATACCCAAACAAAAGTACTTCTCACGCTGCCGAACGTTCAGGAGTATTTGCCGAAGATTTAGCTGAATTCGATTTATCCCATTATTACACTGTAGCAATTGAAGAGGAACTTTGCTTATTTTTTGCAAGAGTATTTAATATTGACATATTACATAATCCATTAAATGCAAATGATGATAAAGGTAGATTTAAGGATGTTGATATGAATATTTTAGTGTATCAATGGGACGATATTCCTGTATTACAATTCACTTTAGTTCCAGATAATGAATCATACAATTATGATATACATTGTGTACGAATGTATGTAGTTGACGAAGAATTTCAAAATTAAATAAAGTTATTTTAAGAGGTTACTTATGTGTTCAATGAAAGCAGTTTTAATAGGAATAGACTCATATCCAATTGTAAATAAAGGGTGTGTAAATGATGTGCTTGCAATGCGTGATATTTTACGCTTCAAGCATTCAGTAGTAGAACAAGATATTCGTCTACTTACAAATAAACGAGCTAACACGGACGCTATTCTAGAACGTTTAGAATGGTTAATTGACTGTAGCAATACTCAAAAGACACAAAATCTTCTTTTTTATTTTAGTGGGAATGGTGCCCAAATCCCAAACAGAGATTACGCTGTCGATATTGGTGTTAATACTTTTGATCAAGTGCTATGTCCTGTAAACTTTGATTGGGATTATAATCCCGGCATTACAGATAGTGATATTCAGAATATTATCAGTAAAAAGAATAAAAACTGTCGATTAGTGATGGTATTTGATTGTTCTTATGCAGGGGAAGTTTTCAGTTTTGGACAAAATCCAAGTGACGTTATTTTTAAATCAACAACAAAAACAATTAGTACACCTGTTGATTTCTTGTCCAGAGTGTCTGGTTTCAATTCAAATACAATCGTTAATATTGTAACTTCTGGAGAGCGTTTTTGGGGGTTCGTAAACGAAGCAAACACTTCTGAAAAGCCTTCAATTACACCACGTCATAGTATAGATGTACCGAATACTATTCTTCTGGAAGCATGTTCCGATTATCAGGTTGCAATTGATGCTGATTTTAAAACTCGGTATCAAGGTGCATTTAGTTATTGTCTTCAGAAATTCCTATATACACATCCTGAATTTTCAATGCGCGAAGTACAAGAAAGTACTGAAAGATATTTAAAATCATTTGGGTTCTCACAAACACCTGTATTCAACATAGCAAGAGAAACAAATGCTCGTCGATGTATTATTACAAATTAATTTTGTTATTTTAAGGACTATGTATGAAAGTTACTGTTGAATTCGTAGTTAATATAGGATGTATGACACGTCAAGGTACTGTCGAAACAATCTCAAAATCATTAGGTGATTTTGTAAGTGATGAAAGTAGTACTGCTTATCAAAAGTTAGTTAAAAGTGTGTTACAATTATCTGAGGTCACTGACTATACTGAAATTATTTGGGTTATGGTAGGTTTTATTTCTATACAACCGGGTACATATGTACCTTTAGTAATTATGACAGGCACGTTGGAATGGTTTCAATCGGTACAATATTTTAAAAAACTTGTTGGTAGTGAAGGAGTACTTATATCCGAGCCTGTTTCATGTGGATTTATTGATTATTCCAGGAATTTACGAGTTGAATTAGAAAATGGTGTTATTCAATTAAGTTCCATCTAACATGTTTGATGATCATAGACACATAGGAGCACATAAAGTAGGTGAGGGGAGAAACATAGTAAATGTAAGCTCCCCTTTCCATTACTCAAGAAGGTATATTCCTGATGATTTAGGAGAATTCCTTTTGATGTGTGATACAAATAAGTATTTCTCACTAATCGATAGTCAATTTCAATCGCCGGAAGGTGGTGTAGTTCCTGAAAATAGTTACATTAAAACTGATTTTAAATCAGGTTCTTGTAATGCATATGCTAGTTATATACGCCCAGCGGATAGTCCAACGGTTGGGTATATAATACAACCAATATTAGTAACCGGTTCTAGCACTACTTATTTTGCTAAATGTGATTTAGATACGATTTATATAGATCCTAATAACAATGCTGCTTTAAAAACAGTGACTACCGGGATCCCTCATAGTATGTCAGGGCATTTTGGATCATTTTATCCAGGACAAAGAGATGTTGTAGGGGATTATCAGATAGGGCAACTCACAACTGTTGGAGTTCCTTTATTAAATACTAATACTTACAGTGGTATAAATAGATTTATTACTGATGCTAATACCGGTGCAGTTCCTTTGTTAGCATCGTATGTTGGTAGGTATCAGATTAGAGTTGGCACACAACTTGCTAATCGTTTATATAGCACATTTTCCGCAAATTCAGCATTTCCTAGTAATTCCTGTCTCGCAACAAACTATAATATATATCCTGGAAATTCATACACAAAATATTCAAGACCTACTGAATTGCCTCCAGCATCAGATGCTAGTATTTTGGCATATTCTTTATGTTATCCAACTAGTTTATTGGGTAATGCTACTCCTTTTCTTGTAGAATTATTCAAAGACCCTGTTAATTTCCTAGTTAACAATGGGGAATATGCTCGTCCGTTATGTAGAGGGTATCAAATTTATGGTATGGGTACATATTTTTCATACGTGTATACTGCCGCTAGTTTTGATATAGGACCATCGGCTCTAGGAGTGCTGCTTTCATATGTCCCTCAAAAAATGGACTTATATTTTACGAATTATACAGTAGCGACTGATAAAACTACTGTGTACTCATGTGGTATGTATGCTAATACTGATATGCTTTTTTGTGATGTATTGGATATTGGTGTTGGCGCATTAACAGCCGGTTTCCATTTTCAAGTTCTTAGAAGTCGAAGAGGCTCTTTAGTAATTAGATACATGCCAGTTAGTGATCATTATATCAATTTAGATATTGCTGGTGCAGACTCTCCTAAACTTATTGAATCGACTGATTTATTTTATGTAAATAATGGTGCAAATCCTGAAGAATATAATTATTGTGATGGTTTTCTTTATGGAAAACAATATTTTAAATATAGTACTTTTACAAAAACATCCCCTTCCCCTGTAATTACTAATGGTGCTTGGTCACCTGGGGATCAAAGTACACTTCTTAGAGCTATTCGAGTAACTCTTGAAAAAGGGTTAATTCAACACGCATTTACAGCAGTTCCTAATCCTAATAATCCTGGTACATTAGTATGGAAATTTGATGACATTACTATTAATTCTTTATCTCAAGGAATTGGGAGTCTTAATCAAGTAGTACTTACTTTTATGGACTCTAATACAGTACGGACCAAAATGGGTCCAGACAGAGGATTTTTATCATCATGTCAAGCTCCTTATGATACTGTTTTTTGTGATGGAGAAGCTGTAGGAATTCCAGTACTTATTGATAATTGTCTAATAATGGGATTAACAAGTTCTCAAGGTATTCTTGATGATATATACGATGGTATTGTTGCACAAGTATCAACTGTATTGATAACTAATACAATAGGTAATGCCCCTATAAAAACTGGATCGTTTACCATTCCAATGCATAGTATCGTTTTAGTAAATACTGATGCGACAGCATTAAATGAAGCAGCAATTTCGTTTGAATCAGTGCATCTTGATCATGGTGTAAGTGGTTTAGATATAGCAGTAACAGGAATGAATCCAGCAGCACGTATTTTAGCAGGAACTTCATTTATACAAGGAGGTACTACATACAAATATATTTTGTTTTCACAAATACTTACAATTGAGTATATGTATACTTTTGATGTTAAATTACAACCCGGCGATGCCATTGCGGCTGTATTTAATGATTTTCCTTTCGGGTCATGCACATCTACATTTTCATCTGCTCAAGTTTCTGTAAATGCGGATTCATTTCTTATCCCTTTAATAATAAATAAGTTAGTCATTACAGGAAGTACTCCTACGTTATTACCAATCCCTAGTAATGCTCCTCCTATTACACCTTCCTCTGTACTTACAAATACAGGTATTAATTCTTTTGTATTTAATATAAGTGCAATACCAGGATTAGTATTACAAGATGGTAACGGTTTAACATTCCCAAAGATCTGTACTTATAATAATTATGTGTTTACACATTCAGCTAAATACATTATTATGTTGGATAACTTAGGTAATGAATTATATAGAGATCAACTTGCGTGTGTCAAATATCAATCAGCACAACATACGTATTTCGATAGATTTGATATATTAATCAAACAAGGTTATGGCGATTATATAATCGATGCATATTTTAAATCTATTACACCTACTACACCTTAAATATTTTAAAGGTATAAACATAAATGAATATAATTGATATTAATACATGGCGTACATACATCTATGAGCAATTGGATACCTGTTCAGAAGTTTACGCAAGTTCAGCGATGTTAGGCGCATTTGTATTCAAGTCAAAGAGACTTGCTTCTGATTCATTAGCATTGTGGAATACTAGTATGTTACAAGCAAAGACTATGTTTTCAAAGTTATCTCCTGATAAACAATTAGAGTTTTCAAGAAATGTAGTAATTAAAATACCTTTTATTTTTAATCGACCTATTCCTTTGTCAGATATACTGACTCTTAACGATACGAGCGGAGGTTCTGCACATATATTAGGTTTCTTGTCCTGTACAAGACAAGCATTCCCAGTTTATAAAGATGTTGTAACGCATGTACGTATTTCAGAAAATTATATTAGAAGTATGTTTCAAAATGCTTTCAAGGCACAATTTAGTGAATATGTGCATTTAATTAATGGAGAGTGTTATATTTCTGGTTCTTTATTAGCTTATCTATCATTGGATCAGCATTCATATTTAAAGCATATAAATAATAGAGAAATTAATGAATTACAAATATATGATATTAATGGGGAGGGGTGGAATGCATGCATCCTTGAACGTGAAGGAAATAATTGGTGCTCATTTGTAATAAATGCTCGTAGAAGTGTATTAAAAGATTTCGATATCCATGCTAATTGTGTGTGTTCAAATATAGCAGCAGTGGCATCACAAGAATTAAATAGAAGAAATATAACAGGAGATCAAGTTACTCATTTAATTACTGTATTTGATGTACAAAAAACTTTAGATAGCTTACATGATTGTTTATGTGAAACTGAGACACTTGATGTATTAACTAATTTATTAGTGTAAAAATAACTTGCAAGTTTATTAAAAATTATGTATAGTATTGTACATAATAGATTAACTATACATTTTTTAATTTAAATAGGGGTTAGCACTATGTCTTTTCATTCTACTATTGTACGTCTTCGAAATTTATTAAATGCCCATAATATCAGATATTACACTTTAAGTCGTCCTAGCATAACCGATGCTGAATATGATGTGCTTAAAAAACGTTTAGTAACTCTTGAAACTCAATATCCTGAATATGACGATCCTAAATCACCTACTAAAACTGTAGGGAGCCCTATACTAACAAAAGGTTTTGAAAAGATAACCAGAACAAAACCGATGTTAAGTATTCAAGATGTTTTTGATGAAGAAAGTATCAATAAATTTATTTCAGATACAAATGCAAAACCTCGAAATGGGTATGTTATTGAGAATAAAATTGATGGTTTGGGTCTTGAATTATTGTATATTGATGGGATTTTAACTTCAGCATCCACAAGAGGTGATGGCATAGTTGGAGAGGATGTAACTAATAATGCATTAGCAATTTCTAACATTCCTATTAAATTACCAGTCTCTATTCCTCGTATTGAAATTAGAGGAGAGGTGTATATGCGTAATGATGTGTTTGAAGAAATAAATACCGCATTACTTAAAAGTGGTGAGAAACCATATGCAAATACCCGTAATTTAGCTTCAGGTTCATTAAAACAATTAGATCCAAAAGTAACGGCTGAAAGAAAACTTTCATTTTTTGCATACGCATTAGGTGAATGTGAGGGGTATCCTATTCTTTCACAGATTGATCTATTAGCAACTTTTGTGGCTTTTGGATTTGAAGTTTCTGATTACATACGTCTTTATGATATAGAAAGTGTCCTTAACTATATTGCAGTTATGAAAATTAATAGACCTTTATTACCATATGCTATTGATGGACTTGTTATTAAAGTAAATAGTTTTGCAGAACAATCTGCATTAGGTTTTCGAAGCAACAATCCCAGATGGGCAATCGCTTATAAATTTCCTGCCGAGGAAGTGAAAACGCAAGTTCTAAGAGTTATTTGGCAAGTAGGTAGAACAGGGAATATAACACCTGTAGCTGAAGTTGCACCAGTTTTTGTTGGTGGGACTACTGTTTCACGTATTACATTACATAATCGTTTAGAAATACAACGAAAGAATGTACAGATAAATGACTATGTGTATATACGTCGTGCAGGTGATGTAATTCCGGAGATTGTACGTGTAGACGTAGATAATCGTCCTATTAATGTTCAAACAATTGAATTTCCAAAATACTGTCCAGAATGTGACACATTGTTGCATTATAATGAGACGTTTATAAAATGTATAAATCCTGAATGCAGTGCGCAATTACTTCGTAAATTTTCACATTATGCATCACGTGACGCTGCAAATATTGATGGATTAAGTTCTCAGACACTTGAATTACTTATTGAATCTGAATTAGTTTCTGAATTCATTGATCTTTATCGTCTTAAAAAAGAAGATTTACTTCTACTTCCTAGGTTCGGAGAACGTAAAGCTGATAATCTGCTTGAATCTGTACGAATTTCGCAAGAAAAAATGACACTACCAAGAGTACTATATGCATTAGGTATAAGCAACGTTGGTAGCACGACAGCGCGAGATTTAGCTACTGTGTTTGGTAGTCTTGAGGGAATCTGTACAGCAGCGACAAACATTAATACTTTGCTTAAAATTGAAAATATTGGCGGTATTATTGCTGATAGTATTTCGACATATTTTATTAAAAATGGAAAAAAAATTTTTGAACTTATTAATGAATGCTTTCCTCAGGCAGCTACATTTAATCCACCGAGTAACACAGAAGCACAAACATTAAAAGGTTTGTCATTTCTATTTACTGGAACTTTTGAAGACTTCAAACGGAAAGAAGCTGAAAATTTTGTTATCAGCAAAGGTGCTACAATCTCTTCATCAGTAAATAAAAACCTTTCTTATTTAGTTGTTGGAGAGAAAGCCGGTTCAAAATTAGGTAAAGCAACAAAATTATCTATACCGCTATTAACTGGTGCAGAATTTATACAATTGGTGCAGTATGAGTAATGTTATACTTCAATTAGAAAAAGTTGATAATCATCTGGAAATGAAAGTCACAAGGGATGATTATACATTCTTTATTTTCTGTGTGGAGAGTGTTGGGCATGCATTATACCTTGGTCCCATACTTACAACTAAATCAGAATGTACTCATAATGTAACCTATGATGAATACAGGGCATTTTTTAATGCATTTTTTAAAGCAGTACTAATTGATAATTGTATAGAGACACGTGATAACAATACACTGTTGTATACAGCAAAATCCATACACCATGACACGTTAAATAAATGTGAATCTGATGATTGGTGGGAATGGACAGAGTTATTAAATAATACAGGTATTCGTGGCCTTAATGCACATCATTTATATAATTACTTTCTTTCAAAACCAAATTCTTTAAAAGGATTAGCACATTTAATTTCTTATGATGTAATTGCCACAATGATAAAATCTGTGTATACATGTTTTAGTGAATTACATGGTCCTAATAAAGATCTACGTGCAATCAATGAACTCATAAAAAAGCCCTGTGATATTGAACTATCACAGGGCTAGGTACTCGTTAAATTATGTTGTTAGTTATTTGATGGTCGCCTCAAAAAACATATGTCCTAAAGAATCAGTAAACATAGTTGCTTGTAGATGTTTTGTACCAGCTTTAACCGCATCATAATCTGATTGATTTGCAATCATCGGTTCCAAAATGTATGATGAAGATGCAGCATCAGTGTTATTAACAAATACAAGAATACCTTTTGCAGCACCGCCTCTTCGTGTACCAGTAACAACTGGTGTACCTACAGTCGTGACAGTAGGGGCAAAATATTTAATGACCCCAACATCATCGGTTGCGATAGTAGCTGAAACCTCAAGAGTTCCTCCTTCTAATGAAAGAAACTGTGCATGAGTAACAGTGATAGGCTCTGCAATGTACATTGAAGTTTCAGCAGAGTCAGAACAAATAAGAGTAATGATTCCTTTTACGGGTCCGTTATTTCTAGCCATGATTTAAATACCTCTCTTTTATATTTATAGTTAGTTAAAATGTTATAATTTGTTGATTACAGTACTGTACGAACAAAAGTAGCAGTTATAGGAGCATGGTTAGTAGGAGCTGAACTGAATACTACATTAAGAACACCTGCCGCTGTTATTGAACCGCTTGTAATACCGGCGCCAGAAATAACACCTGAACCGTTAGAAGTTCCAGTTACACCACCAGTCACAACAGTAAACGCACTACTGAGTAATATTGGGATTTCAGTAAATGTATGTGCATAAGTTGTAGTTGTACCGTCACCCATAGCGACTAATGAAGTTGTCACTTGAATAGTATCATCAGTAGTTGATGTTACCATGCCTGTAGCTGCTCCTGTAGCTGCTCCTCTGTTAAAGCTGGCAGTTATGACAGTATTAGTAGGAGGTGCAACAGTGAATGTAAGAGAACATACACCACCAGCATTTATTGTACCACTTGTAATTCCATATCCCGTAATATTACCGGCCACATCAGAATTACCAAATACATTCCCAGCTTGGATTTTTAAGCTGTTAAAAACTATAGGCAGTTCAGTGAACGTTTTGCTGAATACAGTTGTTGTATTGTCGCCTTTTCCAATGTATGAATTAGTAACAGTTACAGGGTCAATTGTAGAATAAGCTCCTCTGGTATATGTAGCAGTTACAGGCGTTAAAGAAGCAGGGGCACTTGCTAAAGTAACAGTAATCACACCAGCAGCAGAACAACTACCACTTGTAATACCAGCACCAGAGATAACACCTAAATCACTTGTAGTTCCAGTCACACCACCAGCTGTAATTACTAATGAATTACGGATTAAAGGTAAAGCAGTAAGTGTCGTTCCAAAAGTAACTAGAGCAGCGTTACCAACACCAAGTGAGACACCTGTAACTGTTACAGTGTCAATTGAACCGATTGCAGGTGTTGCATACCTAATGGCAGGATAAGAATCGCTTGTAGAGATAGTGCTTGTAAAACTTCCAGTACCTCGTAATACTGCTTGGTATTGGATATCGGAAAGATGTAGAGATTCAGCTATTACTTGAGTGGACTCGGCTTTTTCATCATTCACTAATACTAGTAACCCTTTAGTTGGGCTCATATATCTTGCCATCGTTTTCTCCTTTAGGAATTTGGGCTATGCTATGTTATTTTATTTATTTTTGACTTGTTTCTATCCTTGTACTTATAAAATTTAATATAAGTACAAGGATAGAAACAAGGATTTAACCCTTGTTTCTACCTTACTGATTACGAGAATGCGATAGTTACTGTACCATAAAGGTCAGTCATCGGATACGATTTAGCATAGAACGAACCTACTGAACGAATCCATGACCAGTTCTCAACATTGTACCAAGAATCCATAACGATAAGAGGGATATAAGGTGCATAAATACCACCAACCTCGATCTCGCTATTACCTTTGTAACCAAGTAACAACTTATTGGTTGCAAGATTCGGTACAACATACATTGCGAACTCATCATTCAATGTACCCATTAAGAACAAACGTTTCAACATAGAAACTTGTCCTTTTTCAGCAGTCGGGGCAACATAGTCACCTGAACGTTTGAAGTATGCAGCGATCTTCGGATTACAAACTACGAAGTTCGGATATCTACGAGTTTTGTTGTAAATTTCACCAGCAGCGTCAACTACTGTATAGAACAACTCTTTCTCTTTACGTGTTTTGATGTCAGGAGCGTCACCAACAAGAGGTGCAGTCCAAGTCTGACTGGTAGAACCAGTAGCTTTGGCGTAAAGGTCAGAAAGGATCTCAAAATTTGTTTCGTCAACAATTTTTGCAGAAAGTGCCTTGGTGATTTCTTGTTCAACATTGATGCCGAGTTTAGAAGATGCATCACCAGCCTCAAATGTCCATTTACCAGCAAGTTTTCTCTGACGAGCTTTGACGCCTTCTTCTCTTAACACGAAGTCAAGAGTTGAAGTAATACTTTGTCCCTCACCAGGATCGTTGGAGTAAGCAAGAGATACATTGTCGATAGCTGAAGAACCAGCTGCGATAGTGCCACCTGCTTGATCAAGAGCAGATCCAGTATATACGTAATCCAAATACTGCACAATAGCAACACGATCAGGGATCGGCTGAATACCAACAACTTTGTTGATAATGGAATCACGTGCTAATTTTTTAATTGCCGGCAAGAAAACTGTAGCAACACGGTCAATACTTGCTGTAGTTGTCTGCTCTGAAACTCTCTGAAGTTCCATACCTTGATTTTCCAGAAGCGCATGATAGATATCAACCATATCCTCAGATATATTAGTAATATCTTTTTTAGCTTCGTCTACATATGCTCTAATTTTGTCATCCATCCTAGTTTCCTCCTGGGATACTTTTGTTTGTACTTATAGTGTACGTTTTAATAAAAAACCGTCTTATACTTTAAATTGTGTTAAATGGAACCCATAATTTTTTTGAATGAAACCATTCCGGCACTATCAGGTGCAACAGTGACAGGAGGAACAACAGCATGACTTTTCTGTGTAGCAGTAGGATCAAGGACATCCTCAACTTTAACAGATTCAGTTACAACTGTTTTAGCAGTTTCAACTTCAGCAATTAATTTAGCAGTAACAGCTTCAAGTTCTTCGATTGTAGTAGCAGCAGTGATTTCAGTACTAATAACTTCTTCAGTTACACCAGCAGCAGCTAGAACAGCAGATTTATCTTTTTTAGCAGTTGCGAATTCAAGAGCTTTCATTTCTGCGAAAGTCATCTCGTAATCAGCAACAAGTTTCTCTACCACTTTTGTTAGTTCTTCAGGTGTATTAATTGCAACACCTTCGAATCTTTTCTCTAGTACAACTTTAAGATCGTCAAATAGCATTTTATCATCGCCTCCAATTTCGGTTTGTTCGGTTACAGGATTATTTTTAGCACCAGTATTAATATTTTGATTATCAGGAAGTGCATTACCACCCTCTCCGGTTTCATCGTTTTCAGGAGTAATAACTGAAGCGATAGCCTGGAAAGCAGCAGTAATATAGTCACTTACATTTGTGTCATCGGAAGCATCAACCATAGCTTGTGTAAATGTTGAAACTGCCATTTGGATCATGCCAAGAGCAATCATGATGTTGTCACTATTTATTGAATCGTTTAATGGTCCAATAAATTTGTTCATGAAGTCATCTTGATTCTGGATACCGAATGCATCAGAAAAATCAGTAGGACTTCCATCAGGACTAGTGATTAAAGTATCAATGAATGAAGAAAGAGGATCATCACTTGATGTAGCTGTACTTCCGTCATCAGCTGCACCACCCATCATACTACCCATTGAGGCGGTAGAGGTCATTTCAGTTACTTTTGCAGCTTTAGCTAGTAAAGTACCCTTATTGATACCAAGAATAGTATTTGAAATAGCAGCAGCTATGTTATCATAAGCAACTGCACGACTTACCATAATTGTATCATCAACTTCTTCACTTCCTTCAGTTACTTTTTCCTTCGGAGTGACAAGAACCATACCATTGAAGACAGCGGATTCGATTACAGCTTCAGTGAATGCATCAGGCTCATCAAATTTAATTTTGCTTAATACTTCCGATCTAGCACTTACATCTTTTAAGAACTCAGGAATTTCACTAATACCAGCAGTCTCGAGTTCAGTGTATTTAGTATGTAAGAAACTAACTGCTTGCATTTTTTGAGCAGCTGACATAGACATACTTTCACGAGCTACTAAATAATCTGATGTTGCTTGAAGAGCATTATTATTTAGTACAAGATCAATGTCATGTTCGGTACTTGTAGACTGGAATGCTTGATAGACAGGACAAGATAAAGTACCCTCAGAAACAGCAAATACTTGTTTATTAAGAGTTTCATTGTTTGTTAAAGCAACGAGCTTAACAATTTTTGAAGCATCAACAAGATTCCAATCAGCATTTGTAGTTTTTTCAGAGGATTCAATTACTCTGATTTTTGGCGGGGCATCAGAAGTGAATAGCTTACCGGCGATACGTACAGTGCTTTGATTTTCTGCTTTAACATTAAGCTCTTGGTATTCAGCAGTTAATTTTTCGTAATTTGTATTTAAACCGTCGATTTTACTTTCAGTTACAGCGAGTTCTTCTTTTTTTGCATTTAGTCTTTCTTCAAGTTGACTTAAACCGGTTACGATTTGTTGACTGTTAGAAATTTTTGCATCAAGATCAGCAATAACTACTTTCTTTTCATCGGCAGAAAGTGTATTTTGCTCTAATTCTTTTTTAAGAGAAGCAATCTCTGCAGACAGTTTGTCTTTTTCGACGCTAAGTCTATCGACTTGCACCTGAGCTTCACGTACTTGCAATTCATCCATATCAAGAGTCTCCTCTGCTACATTTTTGTTTACGGGTATAGTTAATAAGGTTTTAATATCTTCTGTTAAAATACCATATTCAGTTGAGGTATCTTTTATGAAATTCTCTAGAACTTCTGAATATGCCATTGTATTATCTCGACACAATGAAGGCAGTATTGAATCTAATGCGTCTACACTTTCATCAGATGATTTTTCTGATATATTTGCTTTTGAAGCATTAGTGACGATATATGAAGGGTACACAACAAAATCAACGCCTTCTAATTTTAAATTGAAACGTTGATTTACTGATATTGTATTTCCACCAAGTTCTATTGACGAAGGTTGTGATTCGGCTTTTCCACGTAAGGAAATACCAACATGGTATTCATTAGACAGTAACCAAGCTATGAATTGCCCCCATATAGTAGGAAGTAATGTAAAATCAGCTTGTACTGTTCCTTCTGCATCGTTAAAATAGATATCATCAATAGCAGCGGCTATTAATCCAATCCATTCTTCATCACTATCTTTCGGGTGTTTTGCAAAGGAGTATTTATATGTAGGATCTAAAGCAATTAATTTTTTATAATATACAATTGCTTCTTTTAGAACAGCGGTAGAATATATATTCCGATTCCTACCTGGTTTATCGGCAAAAACAACATCGACTTTCGTGATTTTCATCGGTTTAAATTTATCAACCATGAATGCTGTTGGTATTGCCATTGTATTCTTTACCTTTAATAAATAAAAATTATTAAACCATATGCTATTTATGTTTTAAGAATACAATAAAATTTTAAATTAAATATATCAAAGAGTTCAATTAGAAATGAGTGCATAAAAAATACAAATGCACAGTTTAAGCTAATAAACTGTGCATTTTTATATCTATTTAATAAAATACTTTGATTAGCTACTAGTATCTTTTATATAGATAACTTTAGCACCATAAAAATGTGCATCTCCTGATATTTGGTTACCAGAGTCATCATTTGTAGGTGCATTTCTTGCTTGATATGCATCCATCCTATATGCCATCGCTTGACTTAATGCCATCTGTTTTTCAGTAGCAAATTGAATATCAAGACCTCCTGAATGATATGTAGTTCCGGGGTTTTGACTCATCATACTCATCTGTTCACCTATTTCACTCATCGACATATTACCAGTAGGTGCTACAGTTTCCCCTTGGTTTAACATATCTCTTAAAGCACTTGACATTTCTTCTTTGTCAGCTTGTGTTCCGTCTGTTTGAGGAGAAAACCATCCCGCAGTAGTAGGTGAGCCACCAGTTTCACCTGCAGGCATATTCCAACGTTGCATAAACCCAGTAGGTGAATATTGAGTTAATTGTCCACCAGAACCTGTATCACGATTAAATTTATTATGGCTTTCAGGTGCTTTTGCTCTTTGTTCCCTTTCTAAAGCAGTTGTGTATCCAGAATTACTTGTTTCTGCATCTACTCTCTCTTGAACAGGGTTACCTTTTTCAGAATTATCCCAGAATTTTTCTTGTTGTTTTTTAAATGCTCTATCTTCATCTAGTTGATCAGGATTAGGAACTCCTAAATCTTTTGCCGGTTTGTCCTTATACTGTTCTGGTAATTCATCGGCTACTGCTTCAGATACAAAAAAATTACTAAGGCGATCAAGTATACTTTTATCTGGTTTTGGAATTGATGAAATAGCATTAAACTCAGGTTCAATAGCAGCAACACCGTCCCCTACAGTTTCTTTTTTATCTTTGATAAATTTTTCTATATTTTTTTGTTTTTCATCGAATTCCTTACGAGCATTTTCTTCATATGGGGTTACTTTTTCTCCCCATATCCCACTACTTTCATTTTCTCTTCTTTCACTTTCTGTCTTTTTATTTTCTGATAATTCGCTTTGTAATGCACCTAATCCCATAGCACGGTGTTCTTTACTCCATGCCTCTTGTTGGGTCTCTTTTTTAGACACCCAAGATTCTATATTTAATTCTTTTTGAGTGTCCCCTTTATGTTCTTCAGGTTCTTCTGTTGCACTTTTACTTGCTCCTTTGTTGTTCTTCGGGTTATCGAAACTTTCTACTGTTGTTAAAAATGTTGTTAATGCTGCGGTAAGAGTATCTAATGATGAAGCTGATGAACCGGCTACATTACCAATACTACTAAGAGCTTCAGTCATAACATCCATCTCTTTTGTATCTCTAGCTGAGAAACCTGATGGCATCTCTTTTTTGTCTATTTGTCGCATAAAACCAGCTTCATTTTTAAGTATACCAGTCATATGTTTGTCATAATTCATGCTGCCAAGTTCTTCAGCTCTTTCTTCACCTACAACTCCTGCCACTCTCATACGCATAGCAAGACCACCAGGACCTGCCATTGCTTTAGGGTCAATGTTACCATTTTCAAGCATTTTTGCTTCGTATGCACCTTGAGCCTTCTCATACGCTAGAGCTTTTTCAGGGGATACACCCCATAGTCCTACACCAGAAGTCATTACCTCATCAACACTCCCTGCACCTTCTTTCTGTAATGCATTAGCTTTATTTATATTACGTACTACTTTTTCACCTAATGCCTGCATAGCTTGAGGTGTATCAAATGAGTCTTTAGCAACATCTTCAGGTCTAGTATTTCCAAATCTAGCATCTCCTACAAAGTTTCTTATAGAGTCAGATGCAGTATTTTTAAATCCTGCTATAACATTTGCTTTGGTATCATCATACCCCTTTCTTCCACTATCTATTTTAGATAGTAGTACACCGATAGCACTTGATGCTTCTTTATCACCTAATCCTAAACCTTTAAATTTACTAGTTAAATCTGCAAGTACATCACTTTTTACTGTATTGGTAATTATACCATCTTTTTGTGTATATACAGCTTCTGGATGTGCAAAAGCACGACTTGCGAAATCTTGCATTAGAGGTTGTACTCCTCTAATAAAATCATTTTCTTTCCCTAATTTATTTGTTTCTTCTCCCCAACCTTTATTATGTTCTTGTTGAGATGAATCGTATATTTTTAGTAGATCAGAATTTAATCCTTTTGTTGATTCTATATGATAAGTACTAAGAGTTTCATTATTTTTCCGAAACTCATCTAAATCCTTACCTTCCATTACAGCATCTAAATGAGCATTACGGGAGTATGCATCAAAAGATTTACCCATTGCTGTTTTTGTATCAGTTTCAGGTATAGTAATAGTCTGTCTTAATATTTCATCACGTTGTTCAGATATATCTTTATCTTTTTTAAACGTTTCTTCTTCTTTTTCTTTTGACTTTCCTCCAAAATAATTTAGAGCACCCCCTATACCGGATGCAAGTAACCCAAGAGCTGTAACAACCGTCCCGGCTACAGGAATAAATGGACCTATTGCAGCCGTTGCACCTCCAATAGCTTGTACCCAAGATCCCGTTGTTTGCATAGCATTATTGGAACCATTATTTGTTATTAAATCATGTGCTCCAACTGCTGCTGATACTGTACCACCTACAACTCCTAAACCTTTCCCTAGATAGCTTCCAAAAAAACCCTTAGTAGTATATGCACTTGTTGCTAGTGCAGCATCTTCGCCAGTTAATTTAGGAACTATGCCGCCTCGTGCTTTAGATAAAACAGCGGTACCGAATAGACTTTCAACAGCAGCGTTTAATCCTGATCCCGATTCCTGTTTCCATGTGGTTTTCATCAATCCAGTAGTTGGATCTAAAGCCTGTGTAGAAGAAAGTATACCACTTTCTTTTCTTCTTTTATTTGCTAATACAAAGGCATCGGACCCTGAAAACATTGTAACTGCATCAACTACACCTCCACCTATTGCACCCGCTCTACCAAATAAACCTTCTTCAACTGCTCCTACATTTGCCGCCGTTACACCATGTCCTGTAGATAGTCTACTTGCTGATCTATTCACAGATGTAGCTACCGCTCTATTTAATGTACTAGTAAATACCTGCGGTAACATTGTTAATGCAGTTCCAAATGCTCCACTCAATAATGCACTAGTACCACCACTACCATCAGCAAGTTCGCTAATACCTTGAGATACTAATGATAAGCCCCCGAATTTTGCAGCGGCACGTAATGGTGCAGTTCGTAGTCCTGCAATACCTTGTTGCCACGCCAACATACTAACAGCACTTGCAGCGCCACGCATAACCCCTTCAGAAGTACCTAAACCCTCTTTTTTATCTGCGTCACTCGAAGTGCCTGTAAGTGTTCTAAATGTCTTACCAACTACATGCCCCACACTTTTAGTCATATCAAGGGCTTCACCACCAATTGCTGATAAACCACCTCCTATCATAACTCTAGGAATATCTATAGCAGTTTTAGCAGTTTGTATCATAATAGCTTTACCAATAGGTGCGAAAACTTCTTGCGCTCCTATACGAACGGTGTCAGTAACTTCTTTGATAATTCCTTTAAGTTCTGATTTATCAACCGATGCTGCAACTGAATGGATAGCTCCTCTCACATCCGAAAAGAAACCAGAAACAAGTTCATGTGCAGCAGCTTTACGTTCAGAATCACTATTAGAACTCTTATCTGCTTGTGCTACTTTTGTATCATATGTATCCATTCTTCCCATAAAAGGAGTTAGGAAACCATTCATAGCACTACTAATTCCAGCTGATGGAGAGAAATTTGTTAATACAGATCCTAAAGCTTTATTAATACCTGTTAATATTAATGATTGAGCACCTGCCGGCGTGCCATACAAACTCTCTACATTATTACGTGTTTGTTGCCCAACATCACGAGAAAGCATTTCTTTATTTCTATCGTATGAGCCTCCTCTTTTCTCAGTGTACTTTTGAGCTAATGAGTCAATAGAATCTTCACGTTCATATTTAACTCCATATCTTCCTGCTACTGATTCTAATGCAGCTCCTCGAATAGCTTGTTGTTGAGAATCTGGTAATAAACTTGTTAATTTACCCATGTCTCCAGGTTTAGTACCCATCGCATTTCTAAGCAATGCGAGAGTCGCTGGATTTTGCTCACTAGCCATTGGGTTTAGGATACTTGACGCCATTGTATCAGTAATATTTTTAGTTACTACAGCGCCTTCAGCGCCTTTACGCATTAAGATTTCTGAACCACCAAACATACCCATTAAAGATTGGTTCATAGTGTTCATCATCTCTACACCAGATAAGGATTTCATCTGAGTAGTTGTTTTACCTGCATAAGAAGCTAATAAATCAGGAGACATCTGGAAACGCATTTGTAAAGAACGGTATTGTCCAGCAAGCATTTCACGGATAGCAAATAATGCACCGCCAGTTCCCTGCTCAGGATTAACCATCCCCAACATCTGGACGTTTTCAAGCATTGTTTTCTGAAATGCAGGATTTGCAGCTTGTGACTTAATGCTAGGCAACGTAGCCATTGAAGTCATGACCTGCATAGCTTCAGTAAAATGGATTGGCTGGGTTTTTGCTATATCAAGTGCTGAACTAACCGCCTGTGTAGCAGCAGATCTGGAACCTAATAATGATTGTAATGAGTTTGTTCTATCCTGTATTTCTCCTAAGATTGCAGGGGAACGCTCACCAAAACCCATCACCTCATTCTTAAGAGGTGATAAACCCATAATATTCGAAATACCTGAATACACAGGTTGTACTGTTTCGTATGTGGCTTGTTGAGGTATTTGAGAAAGTGCTTGAAATACAGTCCCTGAAAAAGCAAACATTAATGACCACTGCAAGTTTTTCATCATTGCAGCAGCAAATTCGTTACCGCCAGCTACTTTATCATCAACTACGCCTTTTACTTTTTCAGCTCTAGTCATTTCAGCTGTGCCTTCATACACACTAGAACCATGCTGTACTTTATTTACAGTATCAAGAGTAGCACCGATTTTTTGTAATGATTGATCTCCACTTTTATTAAGTTTCTGTATATCAGCATTTGTAAACGCATTTGTAATATCTGAACGACCTTGTTTGTATATATTTTCAGCTAAATCTCTTTGTGTTTCTACCGCAGAGCTTCTTTTATCCAGAGTTTCTATACGATCTTGAATCTTTTGAACTTTAGGGCTTTTATATTTTCCAGTAGCTTCGTCTTTTTCATCACCATGTGGTTCTTCTTGTATTACTTTGTTTAATTCTAAGTTTTTAGCTAGGCGTTGTTCATTTAATTTCATTAAAGTGTTGTGAGCATTACCTGCTTTTTCTTGAGCACTTTGAACACTTTGTAAATTAACATCACCTAAATTAACACCCACTCCTTGTATTTTTTCTGCCATTCCAGGAGTTAAAATATTTGATACAACATTATCCCTAATTGAATTAGCTTTATTTCTAATATCATTAACTACTGATTGTTTAACATCTCCAGCAGTTAATGCCTGATCCATGCTAGTCATTGTCTGTAAAAGACCGGCACCATATGCACCCATCTGATCAGCTTTCATATAACTTTTAGTACTGACAGTCTGCCCAGGTTCCCCTTCGCCACCACTTAAAGAAATAAAAGGACTATATTTTGTACCTGCACTTTGATGTGCTGATATTAATCTACTTAAACTAGATCCAGCCTGACTTGTGAGCATTCCTGAATCACGCATTGCTCTTTCATTCAGCCCAACATTCATCAAACCTTGTTCTCTAAGAGTTACAGGTGTACCTGCCGCTGCTTGAGATGCATAGAATGATTGCATTTTTGACCTAGCAAAAACAGTATTTCTATAATCGTCCCCAGTTTGTCCAGCATTTTGAGCATACTCATAGGACTTTCCAAGACTTCCCTGAAGGGTTCTGATCATCATTTCATTTTTACCTAAGAATGATTTCAGATCACTTCCTATACCAATTGAGTTATCATGGGTTGGGTATTGCCCTCTCTCAGCTCTTCCAGAAAGTCCAAGATTTAAACCTAGTAAATCATTAGAACGATGTAATGTGGAAAGAGGGGAAGGTTGTAATGTAGGACCTTGTGTAGCAAATGTGGGGATATCTGTATTAACTCTACCAGAACCTATTTGCTGCATATGGCGTTGCATTTCAGCAACTTGCCCAGCACTATATATAGCTTTCCCACCAGGTATCTGTTCCGGTGCTTTATTGGAATCAGTAAGAGTTTGGTTTAATGTTCCTACTGTTCTAACCAAACGTTCCATAACACTAGAAATATCAACAGGTGTAGCTACTCCAGGCGATGCCATGCCTGCACCACCTACTCCAGGCATTCCATTTGACGCTGAAGAACCCGATGGGCGATTCATTTTATCAAGGCTGCCTTGTAATGAGCTTAGTGAGTTAGTAATACCATCTACTGATGAACGAATCCCTTCAACAGTAGATGTCATTAATTGCTCAATTGCACTTACTATATCAGTGATATTACTAGCCTCACCGTTATTAGAACCACCATTCTCAGTATTATCAGCCATGACAATTTATTCCTAATGGATATTGTGCATCTATTACGTACATCAACTCTTATAACTTATATATTATAGGAGAGCTTCGACAAAACCATTACCTAAAGTAACTTCAGCACTCATCCATGTTTCATGTTGTAACAGTTCATTAATAGTTGATTCAGAGAGATTGGTATGTGCAACAAAAAATTTAACAATTTGTACTTGCATATCTTCATAATGTTTCATATAATCAAGTAAATCTTGTCTTTTTCCTTGAATAGCTGCTCTGAATTGATGGATTAGTACATGTGTATTTTTAGTCAGTGTTCTTTTCTTACCGGCTAAAAGAACCATAACACCCATAGACGCGACAGTACCTGTACCTATTGTGTTAATAGGAATATAAAAATTATTCATAAAATCAATTAAATCCCAACCAGCTGAAATAACTCCTCCAGGACTAGCAATACGAAGATCTATATGCATTTGATTAGGATCGTGAATCCCTAATTGATGATATTGTGTAAGTACTGTTTGTCCAGTAGAGATGATAGTTTGTTTTAACATATCAACACTATCTTTACTTATCTCCCCATCAAAGTGAATTGTATTACCATCAGTATATATAGTAGGCATATCAGCAAACATAAAACCCCATACTAAATCAACTTGTGGGATCATACCTTGTCTTGAAATTACAGGTTGATTAGTATTTGGAGTAACATCAATACTAACATCGCAATTTGAATTTACATCTTCTTTCACTTTTGTACCGGCCTTTTTTTCTTCTTCAAGAGTAAGCATATCATTTACTGGTACAAAACTCCCTTTTTTGACAGTCATTGTGTTCTCCTAAGTGTATTTTTAGAATGTGCTAATTATAAAATCATCTTCATCGTCATAATCAATTACTCTACTTACATATTTATGTTCATCACTATGTTTTATACCATTTAAAAGCTCTTTCTCTTTCTCTTCAGACTTTTTGATTTTGAATTTTGATCTAAGGGAATCTAAATCAACTTGATCTTTTTGTATATATTTTCTATCTTGCTTTTCTTTCCAACGACTGAGGTACTCAGCGATAGGATGTCCTTCTTCCTTCACTAATAATGAACTACTAAGTAACAAATCGTCATCGATTTCATTTGCTGAATAGTCAGATGAATGCATGCGTAAAAATTCTTTATATCTAACAAGCATTTTAAATCCAAGTATACCTATAGCATACGCCAAAATATGGTCATCATGGTACCCTGATTGTGCAGTCCATTTACCATCAGGTTTTTGTATATATGTTCTTAATTCATTACAAAATTCAAAAGGTAAACTAATTTCGTTTTTATATGTTGTTACGTAATCTTGAAATGTAGCTATAAGCAGCATTTTTGACGCTGGTTGTGTCCCCCATCCTTTTACACCTACTGTAAAAACAGATTTAATTGCATCAAATCTGTTAAGTATTAAATCCTCTTTATATTGCCCATCTTCCACAAAATATGATAAAAGAACATGCCCATGGTTATTTCTTTCAGTATTTATCCACGCATTGTTGTAAAATGTCCCTATTAAACGCACTATATCAGTAAATCTACGTATAGAAATACTATTGCTTGCATATTTAGCTACCACCTGAGCCAGAACCCCGTCATTTAGTGTTTTAGGGAGTTTAAAAACTATTACCACACTCGAATCACTTTTAACACCCTCAGCAGTGTCAACGCCCAGCATATATTCTCCATCATCAGTAGGAGGCGAATATACAATCAATCCTGGTATATCTGTGTCTAGAACCATAATGTCTTCAACTACATTTTCTAAACAATTCTGAGTTAGAACCTCAATTACTTTAGCATCCATGGTATTCCCAGATGCTGCGAAGTCCAGATCTAATTCCTGTGCAATTGCTTTTGCACCTTTCTCCATTGAAATCTTTGAGCACATATGCTTGTACCAATTCAATGAAGAAGTAAATCCACGTCTTGAGAACTCACTTTCTGGTAATTGCGACCAATGTACTGCCATTGGTCTAAATACAGATAATGCCTGTTGTGCTAGATCTATTGCTACTTGGTTTTCTAATGTCTTATTAGTACTAACTGTTAGAGTTAATGACTTATTAGTCATTTGCCATATCTTGTGATATAGATTACCAACGCCTTTAGGAGTAGCGATAATTACAATAATACCACCTGCAGATACTGACATAGAAACTGAAGTCCATACTTTTTCAGCATGGGCGTATTCAGCAAACTCATCAAGTACAACTAAGTTAGGAGAATAAGAACGTCCGGCTTTTGCAGTAGGTGGAAGTGCTTGAATGCCTGATCTTTTTGATTTATCTCCTGTTATACTGCACCAGAGTTCGTGCTCATTTGCATTTAATAGTTTTGATTTTAAGGGACCAGGAATTTCAGAGTACACAGCATTAAGATCACCAAGAAATTTAATAGCCTCTCTATCGGTTTGGGACATTACAAGATCGTAAATATTTCGATTAAAATTAATATGCCATGCTACAAGAACTTGGAAAATTGTAGAAAGTCCTGTCTGTCTGGATTTCAGTAATATAGTATCAACACGAGTATTAAAATCAGTATGTTTTGATGTTACTTTGTAGAAATTATGGAGTTCAGCAGGGATAACACGAGATAATTCAATATTTTTCTCAGCTATATTTTTCCACCACTTTTCATATTCAAATTTATATTTGAATGAACGTAGAGATTCTATTGATGCAACTGATCTTTTCTGATGTAATGTTTGTGATATTGGAAGTGCTACATCTAGTTGGAAATCAAATGGTTTCATTTGAATTACACCAACATTTGGATGTCTGATACGTGCGTAATGATTAATAAAATATTCAAAATCGTTTTTACATTTTGTAAATTCGGTTACAACTAATTCTCTTTTCTCTTTAACTGTTAATGACGTAAATTCATCTGCTTCAAAATTAATTGGCATATTCGTTATACAATCCTTGTTAAAATTTAACGGAAACATAATTATTTATTGATGTTTTATTCAGTTGCATTTTGATACATTAGATGCTATATTATTTACATTAATTTAAATAGAGGAGTAGTATGCAGAAAGAGAGATTTGTTTTAGGAATACATGGTGATATAGGATCTGGAAAATCTATAGTTTCAAAATTTTTAGTGAATAAACTTGATTTTAAGTGTCTATCATTTGCAGATCCAGTTAGGAGAGCGTGTTTTGCTATATTTAATTTTACACCTGATCAAATGAGTGATCGTAATCATAAAGAAATTGTTGACCCTAGATGGGGTATTTCCCCAAGAAATGCAATGCGTTTACTTGCTACTGATCTTTTAAGAGAAAAAGTATGTGAAGATATATGGATTCGAAATCTGCATCAAAGAATAGAAACATTCTGTACTCAAAATTCTATTGTTATTGATGATGTACGATATCAAAATGAAGTTGATTTTATTGAAAATGAACTAAAAGGTACAGTAATACATATAATGCGTCATAAAAATCCATTCGAACCCCATTCATCAGAACATTCATCTGATTGTCAACAATTAGCTATAAAATCAGGTGTTGTTATATATAATGATGCAGGAATTGATGAGATACAAGTACAATTGTTATTCCTATTATATAATATAGGGTATTTTAATAAGCACATATTTGAAAAAATGGTCGAGATATTAAATCGTACTACTGATGTATGTAAAAGATCATAATCTTAAAGTTAAAGGAGTTAATATGGCACACGAAATAATGGAACATGACGAGATATTATCAGTAAGGGAAAAACCTTGGCATGGAATTGGTGATATTATTGAAGATGATATCTCGGTCGATGATGCTCGTAGACGTTACCTTACCTGGATTGCTACTAAAGTTAACACATCAGCTGAGATTCCTGGAGCTAATGGTGTGACTAATTATGTACGTATACCAGAGAAATATGCTATCATGCGTGAAGATACACAGGGTCTTTTAGGATCATGTACTGGTCGATATCGGATATACCAAAATTCAGATATGTGGGATGTTATTGATACACATGTTATGAAATCCGGTATGACAATTGAGACCGTAGGATCACTCAAAAATGGTAAGTATACCTGGATCCTCTTAAAAGGAGATACTTTTGAAGTAGTTAAAGGTGATCCTATTGAAAAGTTTCTATTATTTAGAAATGCTTTTACTGGTAATGTCCCAGTAAGTATTTTGTTCACTAATGTACGAGTTGTTTGTGCTAACACGATTTTAGCTGCTTTTGAGGGTGCAAAACATACATATAACGTTCGCCATATGGGAGATGTTATTTCAAGAGTAGCAGAAATTGAAAAAATGATTGCGGCACAAAAGAAATACCAGGATAAAACTAAGGAGGCTCTTCAAACATTATCGGGGAAACAAATGCTTTTGAAGGATATGAAAGCTATTCTGGAGGATACAATTTTCCCTTATGATGAGAATTCTCTTATTGTAACTTCCAATAGTAAGATTATCCCTATCAACACTCTTAGGGCTCAGGTGTTACGTGAAAAACAACAACTCCTCAAACAAAAAAGAGATAGAAAAGTTGCACAAGTTCTTGATTTAGTCGAGAATGGTGCAGGTTCTGATATTATAGGGGTTAAAGGCACCGCTTATGGGTTGTATCAAGCTGCCATTGAATGGGCAGATCATAGTAAAATTGTTCGTACATCTCTGCACAATACAAGTGCTGCACGGTTTGAGAATGCTATGTATAATTCAGAACCGTTTAAAATCAATGTAATGGATACACTTCTAAAGGCCGCATAAAATAAAAAACACAAGCCTCCCTAAAACATAAGTAAACACTACTGTTTTAGGGAGGTTTGTTGTGAATATAGATGCATTGATACAACTTGAAACGAAAGAGCTGTTTGCTTTAAGAGAGAGATTACATAAAGAACAGAACGGGATTTGCCCTATCCTCAAGCAGAAATTCCCTGTTGATATGATGGTAGTAGACCATCAACATCGGAGGTCGAATTCAAAAATAGGTAAAAATGGAGGTGGGTTAATAAGAGGTGTCATTCATAGACAAATTAACTCTTACGAAGGCAAAGTTTCAAAGAATTTTATACGTACAGGTCTTGCAGCATTAGGTTTCTCCCTCCCAGAAGTTCTTAGAGCTTTAGCTGATTATTACGAACGCGAAGCACTTCCTTATGTACACCCAAATGAAAAGCCTAGAGGAAAAACACTAGGTAAACAACTGTTTAATAAAATTAGTAAAGCATATAGTATTGCTTACCCAAAAAGAAAACCGTTAGAATACCCACAAATGAGAGGACCTAAAAAAACAAAACCTCCTCTTCTAACTGCGAAATGGATTGAATTAATCAAAGAACTAAACATTAAGGAGTAAAAATTTATGGATTGTAAGTGTTCAAAAGAGTTGACGTTAAAAGTTAAAGATATTTCAGGAATTCAGGATTGTTCTAGACCACATTCGACTGATGCTGCATTTGATGTACGTTCTTCGGAAAATGTTATTATGGGATCCGGTGTTTGGTGTATAATTAGCACAGGCCTATTTCTTGACATTCCTCCTGGGCATGAAATACAAGTACGCCCAAGATCTGGTATAGCATTTAAAAAGGGTGTTACTGTTCTTAATAGTCCTGGAACAATTGATGAGCATTATACTGATGAATGTAAAGTTATTTTAATAAATCATAGTAAAGAAGTGTTTTATGTTAATGTAGGTGATCGCATAGCTCAATTTGTATTATCACCCATTCCAAAATATACAATTGAGTTTGTAGATGAAATCAATAAAGAATCTCGGGGTGGAGGATTTGGACATTCAGGAGTAAAATAATGCCAAAGAATATTTTTGCTTATACAGAAACAGAATATAATACATACCCTGGGTATGTTTCTCTAAATCAAACATACAATGGTAGAGTGGTATTATCTGTACGTTCAAAAAATAGTGCAGATGTTTCAGAAATTGAACTTCCTTTAGAGCAACTTAAAGAATTAGCGTATTCAATAGCTAATAGTAGCATAGTAGATTTGTAAGTATTAAAATACTCTATATTTTTAAATAAAAGGGCGTTACCTGTGATGGGTAACGCCCTTTTTTATTATGTGGATGTAAAACATCAGAAAAGTATTTGTTTTTACCGTGTTGTTAATTTTTTAAATAAAAAGAGAGGTTATTTGTGGAAACAACAGACATCTGGTTTGCATCGTATTTGAGACACAAGAATTTTGAGCTGCTTGATTTTGAAGTGATTCACAGAGGTAAAGGAAAATATAAATTTAATATTACTGAAGATGAATGGAAAGCATTAAAATTAGAGTTTTCAACTTCTGAAACAAATGCTATTAAATCATTTCATTTGTCACTTAAAGACATGACATATTAATTTATATCTCTTTATTAAACAAAAAGAATATATTATGAAGGTGTAATGCATGATTCCTGCATATGTTGATTTAGGAAGTCAAACAGAGGGTGATACTTGGGAAGGTCTTGAAATTGGGCCTGTTGTTGATCAAGATAGTAACCCTATGCCACATCCCTGTGCTTCATGTAGGATTGATTTTAGACATAAAATATCAGGTATGCTTGGTGTTCGTTTAACATCAATACCTACAACAGTAAATCAAGTTATTACTGTACCTGCTACTATTCTTATACTTGATGCTAATGCATGGTTATTTAGCATTCCTGAACTTAACTTAGGGTTAAAAGCAGGGCCATACGAATGGGAATTTGAAACAACAGATACATCAGGGGTGGTAAGATCTTTATATTCAGGGGATCTTGTTATTGTAGTAGATATTACACATGACTGAAATTTGAGGTAGTATAAATGATTAGCATTACAGCCCCTATTTCGATTCTACAATCGACTATATCAGCACCAATTATACAGAATATCTCTACTATTAATGCTCCAATACAAGTAGGTATTAGAGGAGACTCTGCGTATCAGGCATGGTTAAATGCTGGTAATAGTGGGACTTTACAAGATTTTGTTGCTTCTCTTAAAGGAGACGACGGCAAATCTGCATATCAGGTTTGGTTAGACTTAGGGCATACGGGCACTGAACAAGATTTTCTTGAATCATTAGTTATATCAGCTAATGGTATTGAAATAGGAGATAATTCTCATAATGTAATGACAAATGTCTTACATTTTAATAACTCTAACAATGTATCTTTTGGATATACAAACGGAACTTTAACAGCTTCAGTAAATGTTGGAAATCAGTCATCATTAGTTTTCCAAGGTTCAAATAATGTACATTTTGGAATAAATGGTTCGACTTTAACAGCATCTGTAGATACTATTGCACAATCTGCATATGTATTCTCAAATAGTAATAATGTATCTTTTGGAACAAATGGAAGTACTGTAACAGCATCTGCATCTTATCCAAATCAATCAATACAAACACAAAATTCGGTATTAGTTTTAAATAGTTCAGGAAATGTTAGTTTTGGTAATGCTAATGGAGTTACTTTTGGTGGCAATAATGGAACTATTACTGCATCTGTACTTCCATTTAATCAGACAGTACAAACCCAAAATGTAGTTCAGATTTTAGGTAGTTCTGGAAATATATCATTCTCAAATAGTAATGGAATTACTTTTGGAGCTGATGGATCCACAATTACAGCTAGTCATAATGGACTGACTACTCAAAGTGGACAGGCTGTTAGTGCTTCAGGAGGTTCATCTACATTTCAGACATTAGTATTTGCTAATTCAAATGGAGTTACATTTAGTAATTCTAATGGTTCGATTATAGCATCATACACTGTTCCCACTATTCCTGGAGCAACAGTTTTTAACAATGGCAATAATGTAACATTTGGATTAAATGGATCCACAATGACTGCTTCTGTGTCATTTATCCAAAGTCAACAGCCGGTTTACTTTTCAGCATCTGGAACAAATACAAGTGGAAATACACTTCAATTCGGTAATTCTAATGGAGTGAGTTTCTCATTAAGTAATGGCTCATTGATTGCTACTGTTAAAACAGACTATCAATCAAGTAATGCTAATTATATAACATCACAATCTATACAAACCCAAAATTCAGTTCAAATACTTGGGAGTTCAGGTAATGTATCATTTGCAAATAGTAATGGTATTACATTTGGTGCAAATGCATCAACAATTACTGCCAGTCATAACGGACTTACTACAGCAGCTCAATCCAATCATTCACATGGTAACCCTACATTAGCATTAACAAATTTAACTGGAACAACTGCTAGTAACAGTAATGGATTTACATTATCACTTTCAGCCGCTCCTGGGGGGTTAGGAGCTGATGGTTTTAATATACTTGGTGTAAATGGGGCTGGTACTCAATCAGCTACTACTTTACAACTAAGTAATAGTAATAATGTAAGTTTCGGTCTTAATGCTGGTACAATTACAGCCTCAGCCTCTTACCCATCACAAACTATACAAACACAGAATGTTCATAATCTGACATTTAGTGGTAACACAGCAGGAGTAATGGCACAAGTATCATCTGGAGTGCTTACAATCGCTGGTGGTAATAATATTACAATATCACAAAACGGTAATGCTATTACATTGAGTGGTGCTAATATAGGTGGG
>Ga0209777_10000577_pt1 | contig 59235 bp, 83 predicted proteins | sample FrelakmetHBP12HB_FD_187147 | JGI IMG/M metagenome (GOLD analysis project Ga0209777, IMG submission 187147) | Freshwater lake sediment microbial communities from the University of Notre Dame, USA, for methane emissions studies -HBP12 HB (SPAdes)... | ecosystem: Environmental > Aquatic >...
GACACTCATCACGCTGGGAACAGCTGCCACATTTGCCGGGATAGAGGATTGCAGCGCTGCGGTTGAGGATTGCCTCGTCAACACGGGTACGCTTGGCGTCCTGGACCTCCCACTTCTCCAGCAAGGCCACGACAGCGAGGTATCGCTCGACGTAATCCAGCTTCTCTTTGTTGAACTCTACCGCGGCGTTCTGCCAGTGCTCCAGGTCGGCCTTCAGCTTGGTAACATCGGGAAAGATATCGAGAGGGCAATTCTCATCGACCTCGCCGAACTCAACCGAATCGCCGGTAAGCGTGCACTTCATGGCAATCTTGTAATTTGGACAATCCCCGCAACGGGTGATTTTGATGAACCTGTCGCTCATTCGAGCATCTCCCTGAACTCTTCCATCGAACCGTGGACCAGGAAAGCGGGCGTGCCCTCGCCGACCCAGGCGCCGACGACGTTGAAGTCCATGTATTCTATAGCCTCGGTCTCGCTCATCTTGTCGCGCTTCATGAGGAGCACGACGCATTTGTCATAGTCGTAGCACGCAATAGGCATCTTCCCGCATCGAGTGAACCAGCCTATGAAAGCGCTCTCGAAACCATCGGCGAGAAGGGGCTCCGAATAGTCTTCAGATTTGGACACGATTACACCGTGGACAGCAATCCGCTTCTATAGTATTAATAGATTTGGGTTCTGCAACTATAGCTTTCTCGGGCCCGACGGTAATTTCGAATATCGTATTTCGGTATAAATATAAATTACGAAACATGCACGCCGCCTTAAATACTGGCTACGATTTTTTATTTTTTCAAAAGATTTAAATACCACTATAAATAGAAATATCCTATGGCCTCGAAGCCAGGGGGGAGAAAAAACGCAAGTAAACATATTCAAACGACAGAGAGTAGGCCAAGACGGATATATCGAGGAAGAGACTTGGGTCTCCGTTAGCGGGAAAGACCCCTACGACCAGGGCGGTGTAATGACCTGGGACCAATTTGTCAGCAAGGCACATCGCATGGACAGCAAAAAGCTCAGCCAGATACTCGAATCCGGCGGAGGCACGGTAGATTGCTACGGATGGTACTACCGATAAGAAGGTGGTCACCTCTATAAAAAACCATGAGGGGTGGTATGTCCACCCCTCGTCTTTCTTTTCTCCTCACCCGCCGACCACTGGCGGCATGAGCAATATTTCGCTGTTAGCCTTCAGTTCGCGAACGGTCTTGAGGATTCTGTTGCTGCCCTCGTCGACCACGAGGTAGCCCTGGTCCATGTATTCCTTGGCCACCCGCCTGCCGAACTCGACTTTCACATCGATTCCCGAGGCCTCCGGGTCCCACTGGGCCGCGCCCTGGTTCTCCGCCAGGCACGAGTGCCCGTTCTTGTCCAATCTTTTCACGCGCATCTTCAATCACCTCCCAGGAATCCGGCAATCCAGATTCCCCAGTATTATCGGTCCGCCGCTACACCTCGACTCATATTTCTTCTTCAGCGGCGGGAATAACTTGAACCACTGTTCATCGCGAAGCTGGGCCTTGTTCGCGATTTCCTCAATCCTTGCCGGCTCGCGCTGCAGGAGCAGCCAGAGCTCGAGGATTTGGTCCCAATTGAGGAACCCGAGAGAGTAGTTGAGCCAGCCCTCGGTCGACCGCACATGCACGCAATAGCTCTGCCGGGTCGTGGCATTGTAGATATGGCCGTCCTTGCGCAGGCGATACTCGACGCTCTGGATGGGGCCATACTCCCTCGAGTCGTAGACAACGCTGAGACGCGGGGGCTTGCTGTCCTTCAATGCGACCTTGACCCGGACCGAGACCCAGCCCTGCTTCTCCATCTCCTCGATTACTTGCGCCGGCATATGCTTCCTCGCGACTTCCAGGGCGCGAACGTTCTTCGCCTCCAGCCGCAACCGCTCGCGCTCCAGGATGATAGGCTGGGCGCACTCGTAGCAGAGGCCGTACAGCTCCATGTCATCGATGTTGGGCGGCGAGCGGCCGAGCATCGCATAGGCATCGATTTTCTTGCTGCACTGCCTGCATCGCCGATAGAACATGCCGAAGCGCCGCTCGAGGTCATCGGTCCGCGTCCTGCCCCAGCCAATCGCCGACTCGACGAGCCAGGTGACCCGGCGGTATCGCTTGGGATGCAATCTCAGCTTCTCGCGCATTCGAGAGGAATCCCAGTGACTGTAGAGGTCATAGGAATCCCCTACGCGCAGAAAACCGGGCTCGACCTCGTAGTTTCCCTTGGCCACGCGGCAGCGCATGGCCGTCCGCCGAGAGCCCCAGCTCCTGCGCTTGAAGTATCTGTGCTTTCTGCATTCGCCTTTCATAGGAGTATGTCCCCTGATGGTGTTACAGCATTTCGATGTCCGACCATCCGGCCCACTTGTTATCGCGGACCAGACCGGTCATCAATTACTATTCGCTGTACTATCCATCGGAGACACTCTCCCACTTAGGACATTCCGAGGTTCTTGGCCGTCCCGGTGGGGGCGGCTGCATATCGCCGACAATATCCGAAGACCACATACGACTCAGGTTATATTTATACTCTTTCATTCAGCGATGAGGTTTCGTGAAATCCTTCCATCCCTTTACGGGTGGTTCCACAGGCACCTCTGGCTGCCATAGTCTTTCTGCTAACCACTGAGCATAATCGCTCCATCCGAGTTCTTCCGCATAATCGGGCAATACCCGGTCTCCGTCTCTCAACGTCTTAACATTTACGAGTCGTCCATCGTCCATCTTTTCAAAGTCGGACGACGGGACATCATTCCAGGTATCGAGACCTTCACTAAACGATACGACCCCGTTTATGATGCCGTTGTGCGTGCCAATTGTGGTGGCACCTTCTACGACACCCCATATGATAGGCTGAGATAGGGAGTCGGGTTGTCCGCGTTTTGGATGGGTCGGTGCAAATACTCTGTCACCGGTATACAACTCTATCCCATTCGCATCGATGACACCCGTGGCCCGGTCACATTCGTATATTGGAACCACGACCTTCCTCCGGGGGTTAGACTTGAACGGGTGAATTGTTGCGGTCTGCTTGCCGATGTCTACCGACGAAACTGGATAATACCGCCCTTTATAAGCGGCACGCATTTTTAACGGAAGCACGTTATTCACTCCCTTCCTTTCTCAGTCTCTTCGCAAAACGGCGACTAAGAGATTTCTTGAGCTTCCTGGCGATAACGATGTTATTTACATTTCCACGGCCCCCGACATCCTCGGGGTCGTCCACGGGCGGCAGCTTAAGTATGAGCTCGATGGTCTCGAACGCTCCCTGCAGCCAGTCATCCTTGACATTGTTGGGAATTGTACAGAGCTTGCACATATCACAGAGCGGATAACACCTGAAAGGAAGATATGCCTCGGGCTTCGTCCAGTATTTCCGCGGTATCTTTTCTCTCTTGACGCTCGAGATATGCTCTCTGGTCTCATTGTCGAACTCCCATTCGACGAGCTCTCCATCGACCCAGTCGTAGCCGTTCCCGAGGGTGCAGTAGAGATGCTCCAGGACAGACTCGCGGTTGGGAGCGAGCGAAGGCCAATCCTTCATCATCTTCTTGATTTCGCGCTCGAGCTTCATCGCTATCCCTCCTTCTTCTCGATTTGCATTGTGCACCGGTTAGTGTGCGTCGGATAGCTCCGGTGGCGGCACGAAATCCCTGGCCGGACGACCATGTTGCACGGCTTACCATCTTTCTTGCAAATCGTTGCCATCATTACCACCTCAGTGGTCAAGGCCCGCATCCTTCGCAAAAGCATCGAGCTTGCTCTCGACGAATTTTTGTTCGGGAAGGACCTTATCGCACTGCTGCGTGAGCTCGATACACCGTCTCCGGAGCTCCGGGGTCGGGTGCACAACGACCATACCGATATCCGGCTGCCCGTATAACAGGACAGCATCCTTGATTTTCATCGGAACGGCAATCATGCAGGGTATGAGCGCCAGGTCCTCCTCGCCATCGACCGCGATTATGGTCGAAGTGAGGTTGCCCGCAGCTTCCTCGATAGCGTGGCAGAGCTCGGCGGTCATCATACCGGCCGGGTTCTCGACCGCGACCATATCGGTGTAGCCGTCCTCCATGAACTCCTTGAGCAGCTTGCCGGACTCCTTGAAATCACCACGCTTGGTGGTGCCATCGATGATTGCAATGCGGGGATGATAGCCGAGCTTGAGGACATTGAAGGTCGTGACATCGCCGACCGTGACGATTGCGCGTTCGCCGACCATCTCCTGGAACTTGGAGAGAATAGGAGTATCACCCCTGAGTACCTGACCAAAGGGTTCTTTCAGTTCATCTCGCATCGATTCCGGCAGCTTGTAGTCGACCATACTTTTCACCGCTCCTCATAGAAGGCGACGCCGCAGTTCGGGCACTTGTCCGCGTCCACTTTGACACTGGCGCTGCAGATAGGACAAACGAAAGTCTTGGACTGCCCGAGGAGCGACGTCTTCTTCACCTTCAGATACTATGATTTAATAGTATTTATAGATTTTTGCCCGCCCCTTCGGGAGGGATAAGGTCGGAATTCCTGAATATATCCCCGATGATTTTGAGATGACCGCGGACGCCGCCACAGCCGCCGACCGGACAAATAGAATCCCGGTCCGGATACTCGCGAGAACCGTCGCGACTGAACCAGAAGTGCCGTTTTATGCCCCAGCAGCATTCGGTCTCGTCCCAGACGATTTCCCCCTGGAAATTGTCCATGAGCTTGAAGGTCTCTACGATATCGCCTTCGTAGAGGTCCACATATTTATCATCCTTGACCTTGGCGGTTATACCGGTGAACTGGACAGCGGTGAGGTCCAGAGGAAAGGCCTCGGCCACTCGGAGAATATCGGCTGAAGTGTGCGTCTCATCGGGCAAGAGCCATTCACCGTTCGGCGCATCCCACACCTTAAATTTGATTGCGTGCATCGACATCACCCCTTAACCAGTAGCTCGGGATTCTGATAAATGTCACCGATGACCTCGACCCACACATTACCATGGCCGTCCCGTGCATCGCAAACCTGGTTCGAAAGAGAATACGACGAACCGGGCGGTACATCAATCATCCAGCACTGAATATCGCCTGCATATTCGCCATCGAAATACGACCCCCATATAACGGGGCCGACCTCGATTTTCTCCCAAGTGACCACGTTACCACGATAGCCCACTCGGCGGGTGCGCACGATATCGCCCTCATAGATTTCCTTACCAACACGGTCCTTGAGGCCGGTATACTGCATCAACATACCGCTCTCACCGTGAACGAGGTTTCGATAGAGCTCGCCTTTCTTCTTGTCGGGCTCCACGCTGATGGTCAACGCCAGCCCCTCGTCACCAAAGTTCACATTGGAAACGAGCCGCATCTCCTTCCTGCAAACATCCCATACTCGATACTTGAGCGCATGCATGTGTATCACTTCGGTATGAGCTCGGGGGTCGCCCAGATATTTCCGATGACCTCGAGCTGGGTATTCCCGCTCCGCATATACTCGTAATCAGACTGGTCCTGGTTATCATTGCCGTAATCCACGTCTATGGCGAACTTAGAATAATAATTGGACCAAACAACAACACCACGAACGGTCTCAATGAGCTTCTCCCTCAGCTGCCCGGGATATTCGTAGTCCTGACGAATGACTATGTCGCCCTCGTAGATTTCGCGGCCATTCCTGTCGGCGAACCCGATATACTGCATGACAACGAACCGAGAGTCCTGTGGGCGGTCGCGCTGTCCATCATAGAGATAATGGTCGAAGGTCAGGTCCTGAGAGTCCGCCTGAACGTCGTAGAACATCTTTCCGGTCGGCTTGAACCATGCCCTGAACTTGATTGTGCGCATCGATATCACCTCGGAACGAGCTCGGGATTCTCGAACTTATTCCCGATGACCTTGCAATACGAAGCGGAAACATGACACAAGGAATCCAATCTCTCCTTTTCGCGACAAACGACCATGAAACAGTTCCCGTGATAGTCGTCCTCCGCGAAGATGAGCGGCTCGTACGTAGCATACTCCTCGTTCCACTCGACGACACCTATCAGCGGGTCGTAGTAATCGGTGGGCGGGTTCCGAGAGAAGACTGTATAGAACAAGGGTGTCACTCTGCCATCCCGGACACGCATCGATGCATAACACCAGTCGAAATATTCTATGATGTCACCCTCGTAAATCTCCTTCCCGTCAACATCGTGAAACCCGGTGTACTGCTCAAGGACCGTGCCTTTGGGAAAACCGCGAGCGACACTAATCAGCGTATCTTGACTAGCGACTATCCACCGCTTTTCATCCATGTCCCGCACCCTGAATTTGACTTCGCGCATCGATATCAGTCCTCCAGCAAACTCGGGTTCTCGTAAATATCGCCGACGACCTCGGCTTGATGATTGAACACAGCGTCGAAGAGGGAATCACCATCATCCTTCCTACCGATTTGCTTGACCCACCAGCAATCGCCGATGACGAGGGTCACCACACCGAGATACTGGCGATGCGTATTGTCGCCGTCGTAATGCTCGCCGACACGAAGGATATCACCCTCATAAACCTCGCGACCCTTCGTATCTCCGAGACCGCTGAAAAGCATGAGAGGCATACTCTGGTCCATCTCACCATTGTTGTCGACCATCTCGCCTAGAGTATCAAATGTAAAGGTCACGGGGGAGAAAATGTTACTGTAATCACCGATGCGAGAGTATCGCATCTTGCGGCCCTTCGCATCCCACGCCCGGAACTTCACGACTTCCATGTGCAACACCTACAGCAAATCCGCGGTCTTGAAATCCAACTTCGCGGCCTCGATATCTTCCTGCTCGAGCTTCGACGGCTCGCCATGCCTGAGCTCCCAGCGAAGTTTCCTCTTGCAGACCCCGCAGCGCACTCTTCCCTTCGACCTGCCACCGAGAGAGAAATGCTCGAGGACATTATCATACAGACAGAAGGGGCACTCGACGTAATAGACGAGAAGGATTTGCAGCTCGGCCGGGGGGAGTTTCTTCTTGCGCATGAGACCTACCTTTCCTTTTCATCGGAGAGCCTCAATCGTTTCAACAGGTCGGCGATGGCCTCGTCCTTCTCTTTCGGGGTCGCCGGTGTCCTGACCATCTTGGGCCCGCGCCCGGCGCCTTTCGGCAAGTTCTCGAGAGGACAATCCGGCGGGATATAGGTCATGGAATGGTTCGGCGCGAGCGCTTTGCCGACCAGCGAGCACCAGCACTTGCCTTCTTTATCTTTTTCCTCCGGAAGACACTCGCCTTTTTCGAAGCATGCATGAAAGGGACAACCGGTGAACTTAGGAGGTGCCGAGAAAGGCTGACAGCCCGTGACACGAATCATCTTTCTGGTCAAATCAGACACCCTTGACCTTTGTGTAGCTGAGAGGACGCATGATATAGCCGTCGTGCAGCACCCAATCGAGAGCCTGCATCAGCGCCAGGACCTCATACTCGGCTCTCAGAAGCGAGGCCCTCTCGCCGGGGGCTTCGCACTCCGGGCACAGACCAACGTATCTCTTGGCGATTTTATCACGCTTTCGCTTGAGCAGCTGCAGCTCTTTCTTGATAGTGACCTCGGACTTCATGGATATCGAACAAAAGATGGAGACTATAGTATTTATAGATTATCATTTTTTAGCTGTTTGAAAACTTATTAATACTATAGAACCCAATCGGTCCACCATGTCCAATATGTTCGGCGCGAAGTTCATCTTCAGAGAAAAAAAGTCGGACCGGAAAAAGAAACCCCGGTTCTGCGAGGCGCACGGGAACCGAAAACGGCCGAGGGGATACCGCGGACTCGCCCGCTACCCGAAGCCGAAACAAACGATAACCTACAAAGACCCTGCGGGCAAAAAAGCAGAACGGTGCAGAGGAGAGCCCTACGAGCTCATAGAAATCGACAGCTTCATACCATCGTGCAGCCCGCTCAACCCGAACCCGGCAAATAGCGGGAAGTGGGTGGCCATCAGGACCTACGAATGGTTCTGCAAGGACTGCGCCGCCGAGTGGAACTACGGAATAGTGGCCATCAAGTGCAAGAAATGCGGCGAGCGTTTCTACAGCACCTATCACGAGATGCTCAGAGGCATAGCTTCGAGAGATACCCGCACCAGGCCGCTCTATTGCCCGTATTGCAGGTCGCCAATCTCGGAGTGGAAGAAGGTCGGTAAGAACAAATACCGACTGTACGAGAACGGGAAGCCGACGAACGAGTACAACGTGAACGGCGAGTGGTCGAAAGGACTGCCGAGGAAAAGGAGATAGATATGGAACCGGACCGCATGATGGGGTTCTACGTGCTCGTCATAATGCACTTCGTGCTCGTACTCTTGCCGCTGACGCTTATCGCCAGGGCTGGTATGGTCCTTGATGATATAACAATGCTCCAGGTAACAATGCTGCTCGAGACGCTCACGATAATCATATTCACAATAGGAATGATACGGGTATCCCAACATCAGCGAAACTCCGCCGAGTGCTGGGAATACCTGCTCGCGGGGGATTGAGATGCCGACAGACAAGAAAATCTACGACGTAGCAGAACGGGTCCTGAAAGTTCTGGAGGAAAGCCGCGTCGAGCTCGACCCCGAAACGAACATACTATCGTTATATGACAAGGACGGCAAGGTCATCAAAAAATGGAAGCTGGTGGCCAAGAAAGAGGGAGAACATTAGACATGCCGAAATGCAAGTATTGCGGGGAAGAGTATTACGATACTCATACTTGCTGGACGGCCTATTGCATGGAATACCTCCACCGGAACTGCGAACAATGCATGAACAAGTGCAAAGGATATTACAACGCGCAGACGACCACGACGAGCATCCCGATAAGTAACTCGTCGGTCGAAGCCAAGCATGAGGGCAAGCTCGAAATCTCGGAGAGCCAGCCACCGGCTGGGAAGAAAGAAGGCAGGCTCGAAATCACGGAGACACAGAAATGACGAGGATACCCGACAGGATGCTCCGTGATGTATGCAGAGCCGGCACGCCCGAATGCTGCAGATACGTGGTCCCAATCAATAACGTGTACGAATGCCAGCACCACGGCCAATACCGGGGGCAAATCGATGCACAGGCCGATGCTGGCCAATTACGGTTCACGCGAGTCAACTGCGAAGGGATTATAGACTGTGAAACGGTGAAGGAGGTGAATGGACCATGACGGACGAGGAAGAGAGCACAGAATCGAAGAGAATCAGAGCAGGCGCACAGAACCTTCTCAAGATATACGGTATCATATGGGAGGAGGTCAACCAGACGCCTGGCATCAACGAACTTCAGCCAAGTGTTAGAAAGGACATCGCCACGAGCATCTTCATACAGCTGGAACGGCGCGGGTTCAAGTAGAGGACCTATTGCTGGGCCGACGGTGGAGAGGCTCCCTGGCGACAAACATTATTTTTTTCGCAGAATCTACGGACCTTGCTTATTCGGATATAGAACTCGCCGACGCTGATTTTGCCCTCTCGCCAAGCCCAGAAAAGCGAAGCCACGGAATTATCAATCTCAGATTGGTCGACCATCCCGTCACCTATATATAAACATGGAAAAGATACTATAAATAGGTTATCGGGATATATGCAGAAATTCAGTTCGAACGAACCTGGTTATCGCATATCCCGTGGAAGAAACAGCGATTGTGAATTCGGCAGGGACACTTCTTATCATAGCATACCTGGACCAGGAGAACGAGGGGATGCGTATCGAGCTCGTGCTGGGATATCTTCATCGAGGCACCGCCTTTTTCAGTTTCTTCAAATATACCTTCCATTCTTCGTCGCTCAATAGCTCAAAAGGAATACGTTTCCCGCAGTCCTTGCAGTAGAGCAGGCATAGGTTTTTCTCGTGCTGAACGAGATACAAAGACATCACCATCGAATTATGCGCGCACTCCGGTGGCAGCGACGGCGCCGGCTTGCGCTTCAGGCGAGCTTTCTCTTTGATTTGCATCTCTTTACCACGGTCGCGGTCCTCGAAAGCCATCTATTCGGCCCCCGCTCGTTTCTTCCACTCGTCGACCGCCGCCGCAAGCATACCATGCGCACCAGCTTCCGCGCAGTCGATATACATCCTGTAGAAAGTGATAATGTTGACCGCCAGCTTATCCCCGCCCGAGGCCGCTTTCATGATTTCCTCTTGGTGAGCTTTCAGATACACGAACACTTCTTCGGTCATCTACCTAGCCTCCAGCTCTGCCACAGTATCGTTATAGCAGTCATCGTTCCCCGGGCCGCACTTCACGGGCAGTCTGCATCTCGAACGCCTGTCACACTGGACGCAGCACCTCCCGGGATGCGCGGGACAATCCTCGCTCGGGTCGTACTCGCTCGTGCACTGGAGCCTTCTATGGCCCATCGTCTTCGGCCCGACCTGTATCCAGGGGTCTCTTCGACCCCGAAGCTTCGACATCTACTTCGCCTCCCCCGTACCCTTGCACTCGGAACAGACCTCCATACGGCCGCCGAAGGTCATGTGCCTGCCGTATCCGCTGCACTTCGGACACTTCTTCGGGATGAGACATCCACATTCGGAGCAGCGACCATCGTCGGTGCGAAAACGAATAACTGTCCCGGAACCGTGACAGACACAGATATCATCGCCCTTCTCGAACTTGGCCTTGAAACGGGCATACTCCGACCTCTGCCGCCCGAGCAATCGCTGACGTTCGGCCTCACCCTCGTCCGCCGCCTTGCGCTTCTCCTGTTCAGCGAGTTTCCGGAGGTGCTCCTTCCGCTCCTCGACGCCACGCATAATCATAACTTCGTGAGGTTTGAAGTTCGCAAGCATCTCGGGCCCCACCTCGGTGACACTGAGGACCTCGTATTCCCGGCCCTTGTTCTCGGCCGCCCGCATGGCATTGGTGACCTCAAGCCCGAGAACGAACTTGGTGACCTCTCCCGCCGTTTCGAAGTTTTCATAACGGGTCATCGTGACCGCGTCATCGCACATGAAATTGTCCTCTTCTGTGTAGATAACGCGGAAGGTCATTCAGCTCACCACGACGAGAATGTCAAAGGGGTCGGGCCTGCACTCGACGATTTCGACACTATTCTTGTAGTACCGGTGCAACGAGAGCAGGAACCACATCCAGTCGGCGACGCACGTGACTGTGTAGAACTCGGGCACATCGCCCGTCACCTCGCCGGGCCACTTGCCGGTTATAGCGAAAACCGTTCTGGTCTTGAAATGCAGGTTGAGCTCGATTTCTTTGCCCCTCAGAACGGTCATATGCTCCGAAACACTCTCCCGGCTCTCGAGATGCTGGTCGTCGACCACGAAGATTTCGAACTCGCCCTTTCGCGCACGCAACTTGGCATACAGCGTCGAACTCATGTGAATCACTCATCCTCTTCACGATTACTCACAATGACACCGGTGACCACCATCGACATTGCCGCGACCGCCATCACCCCGAAGACATCTTGGCTCGCGGATTGGTCCCTGACCGTTATCGACTCCGTGTAGGTCAGCGCAAGGGTCCCGTTACTACGGTTCGTCGCGGACATCGAACTTATATGATGGAATTCGGTGTTATTATAGATGAGCGTACCATCGTGATACTTGAAATCATCGACGAGCACGGTTTGCGTTTGCGTATGCGTATCGATACGCGGCGTAATCACAACTACTGAAATAAATAGTCCCAAACAAAGAATCAGGATACCGAGAAATGCCAAAACACCGCCCAAGTAATCGTTCTTCATCTCGACCACCTACTCGTTAAACTCGTCGTGAAGCTGGCCGGCGATATCGCCTTTGACCGTCTGCGCCACTTTGTGGTTCTCGGGATACCAATTCGTGCCATTCTTCTTATGGTACGCCTTGTCGTCGGGATGCGGGTCCGGCGCCAGGATGAACCCCGGCATGCCGCCTTCGCCGTCTATCATCACCAGGATGCCGAAGACCGCGCCCTCGATGCGCCGTATGACCTCTGCATCGTGACTATAGTTCTCCTCGCTACCGCTCAACGGCCCGAGCCAGAACCTGATGCTCTCTCGACATCCATCCAGGAACTGCTTTCGTATCTCTTCCTCTGTATACTCTCTACCACTCATCTTCACATCCTCCCTTTTTCCGGGGGCATATTTTGCCCCGCCGCTGCGGTCATTCCTCTTTGTCGACCGTTTTGTTCACGAAATCGAGGGTGAAAGAGCCAATCTCGAGCCCGCGCTTCGAGTAGCGGTACTGGACCCACATGCGGGACTGCACGTCGCAAATCCCCTGGACCTGCACAAAGGTCTTGACACCGTCGGTCTTGAACTCGACGGCACCGTCCATCTGGTGGCTCAGGGTCTGGATTTCCTGCTCGCTGTGCATACCCTTATCCATGAGATACATGACAACGGCCTGTTCGCGCTTGGAACGGCCGGTGAGGTTCTGGAGGAAACGATAGGTGGTCGTCGGGTCCGAGAGGGCGGCGAGAGCCGAGACGGAGCGCACGACCATGCGCCAGTGCCGGTGCTGATTTTTGAACTCTACCTGGAACTTCTGGATTGCCTGGTTGATGCCCTTGTAGTCCGTGGGATGGTCGACAATGGTTATGTTCGGGCTCTCTGAATTGTCCATGCCCATGGCCTTCGAGTAGGCATCGATGAACTGCAGCGTGCCGTCCTCGAGATACTGGTCCACGGCATCGGGGACGCGGTCGTCCAAGATATACCTGAGCTCGTCCATGATATCGCTCGGCAAACAGTCTGTGGTGAGGATGAGACAGGGAACGCCGTGCTGCAGGCTTTCGACGACGAAATTGTTCACGAAGGTCTCCTTGCCGATGAAAGGCGGGCCCATGACAAGCACCTGCTTGCCAGCGGGTATGCCCCCGTACAGCAGGTCGTCGAAACGCTCATTGCCTGACTTGACCTTCTCCGGCAGCGGCGGCTCGTTGTCCAGGGGGGGCCGCGCAACACAAGTATCCACAGACCCGACCTTCGCCCGCTTTTTCTTCTCCAGGAGCCCCTCTCTCATTTTCTTGAGGTCGATGTCCTTGACCTCGAGCTGGTCCCTGAGGTCTTTGACCTCATCGAAGAGAGCTTTCACCTGTCTTCGGTTGGAGGCCCCTTCGATAGAATCATCGGGGAAATACTCCTCCGGGACCCGGTTCGAGAGCACGGGACCATCGGAGACCTTCGCTCCGCTCGTTCCGCCCTTTAGCGGTACACTTTTCGGGGGGTCGTACGCCTCGGGGTTCTTGGCATAACACTCGTCGCATATCATCGGGCCGCCGGGAGGCACTTCACTTTTCTCTACCTTATTGCATCCGGGTCCGTGACAGACATATTCATAGGGTCCGATGGCAGGCTTGTTCGGTGTTTCACTGGCGTCGACGCATCTGAGACAAATCGGCAAGAGCGTCCCGATGTCCGAGCTCTTATAGAGATATCCGAGAGGCCGGTCGCAGGCGCCGCACCTGAGCTCGAAATAGTCCGAGTAGTTTACGATGCCGCCGCTATCCAGGCATTTGAGACAGTACGCGAGATAAGAACCATCGGTATCCTGGGTAAGGTGCGCACAAGCGTCCTTGTCAACGAAACCGAGCGGTCTTCGGCAGCTCTTGCAGCGGATTTCACGATAATTACCATAGTCGGTCATTTGTTCATCCTCCTATTACCTCTTAGCAGTCAGTTTGCGTTCGAGCAAGTTCGCTTTCTCAGCGAATAGGTCGGCGGCCAGTTCGAAGAGCGAACGCTCCTGTCCGTAGAACCTGAATGGATTATCGGACATTTTCCGAAGCTCGGCTTCGAATCGCCGGTATTCCTTTATCTTTTCGAGCAACAGAACGACCTTCGTCTCGTAGTCCGGAGCGGTCATCGTCTCTTCCCCCCGACAGGCAAGATAAAGGCCACTATAAGCACTGCAGCAATCATCGTCATGAACACGAGCGGCGTCTCGAACCCTGGCGTGTTCACCTTCGTTTTGTTAACGGGCTCGCCGTAGTACCCCTGAACGGTACGCCAGTCGCCCGCTTTTTCCTCGACCGGTATTTGCGAGCTGAGCGCGACCTTGTGATAGTAGACCGAAGTGACCGAAAGCTCCGTCTTGTAGGGCAGGCCGGTACTACCGTAGCCCTGTACTTCAACACTGATATAATAGAGCTTATCGGTGTGCGATTTCGCGGTGACCTTGGCCGAATACTCGGTCCAGCGGTCCTCGGCGGATACCACCGTGGAGAGGGAGACGAGCAGGAGAACACAAATCGCCGACAATACGGTACAATATTTCATCGCTTCTTCCTCCCTTTCTTCTTTTTCCTCGAACCCCTCTTGGGGTTCGTGGAAGCCCCGCACTCAGGGCAAGTTCTTGTCGGTATACCGTCGGCGGCATCCATGGGGCCCATCGGCCGTCCGGACTTGTCGGCCCAGAGACCGTGCCCCAGGCAGGTCGAGCACCCCTTGGCATCGCTTTTCGAAATCTTGAGATTGAAGATGACCCGCTCGGCGAGATTGAGCTCCTCGAAAATACGCTTGCTATCTTTCTTGGAGAGCTTCTTCATATCGACACCCTGCGGGAGCATAATCACGATAGTGAACATATCGTCCATGGTGTGACGACGGGCGGCAAGATAGTCTGCGAGGTCGTCGAGAGGGCCACGCTCGATTTCCTTGCCATCGGCATCGTAGAGTATATAGGTTCTGACCATTTTCATCCATCCTTGGGACCGTCGTGACGGCCCTCTTCATATCCCTCTTCATAACCTTCTCTCTTGTGGTCCTTGCGCTCGCGGTCGTGCTGCTCTTCGCGCTCGACAACGAAACCGTGCTCCTCGAGGACATCTTTCAGCGAATCCTTGTCGATACACTTCGCGAGGTCCTTGCCGTCGAACAACTCGGTCAAGACCTTCATAAGGTCTTCCGGACTGAACTTATTGCAGAGACATTCCACGACTTCCTTGAGAGCGACCTCTTCGAACATTCCATCGATGATACCTTCAAGCGTTCGCGGTTTCATATCTTTGCCTCCATCTACACCAGCTTCTTGCATTTGAGCTTGTAGAGCACATCGAGAGCGAGACGGGCCGCCGGGACGCAGTCCTCCGGGTTCGAACAGCCATTGAGGTAGCCCTCGACCTCCATTTTCGTGTCGAAAGCCAGAACCTCGACCAGCCCGCTTGCCGGGTTCGGACGCACGATGAGATACTTCGAATGCTTGATTGCATCGATTGTCGTCTTGACGATATCATTAGCGGGCATCAGTCCTTCCTCCATTTACCCTTATTATCGAAATGAATGATATTGAGAGGCTTCGGCGACATGCGGATTTCGATTTCAGCGCCCCTGTTGAAATGATACTCGTCGAACGAGTCGGGCACTACGAAACCGCGGTGCATATCGCTTTGGAGCAAGAGCTTCTGCGTGGGGCCGAGGCGCTGGTCATCAAGGGTTATAGCCCCGATAGGCTCGCGCACATGGAAAAAGAACTGGTCTTTGTCGAGGACCGTCTCAGGCCGCAGGACATCCGGCAGCTGCGCCGGACGATATTTCCGTTTCTTCCCGTTCATCACGTTACAAAGAGAATTGTTCTGTATCTCCACGTTCGAGTTAAAATCGTATTGAGCGCGTTCTTTGCCGCCCCCTCTCGCCCACTGGACCCACCCGCTGTATCCGTGATGAGTGCAGACGAGCACACCCGAACTGCGCTGGTATTCACCGCTCCGAGTCCCGTCAGGATATTGATACAAGAGAGTATATTTCGACGGCATGTAAGCACAAGTATTGGCGATGAAGAACTCGTTGAGCGCGAGGTCGGTCCTCACCCAGTTGCCGGTATCGGTGTGCATGATACATTCGAGACGCGGAAGGCGGTGGACCTCGTATTCCTCCTCTTCGCTGCTCTCGAGCTCGACCATCGCGCGGGCGAGGTTCTCGACATCGACCGCCGTATAATAGCCAACGCTCTCGCCCTTCAGGCGGACGCCGAGCACCTGTGAATAGTCGTCAAGGATACGGTGAGAGGCGCCGAGGAGGGTGCCGTCTCCGCCGGCGATAATCACTACAGCGTTGCGGGTGTCCTTCTCGACGAGCTTCTCGCGGGGAATGAAAGCGGCGATATCGCAGCCCTTCAGCTGTTTCTGGAGCTCGACAAGAGCTTTGCCGATATCACCGTTATCGGACTTGTAGACGACGACGACGCGACGAGCCACCAATCAATCCTCCTTCATCTCGTATTTTCCCGGCGGGACTTTGAAATTGCCTACGTAGACCCTGGGCGCGAGGCTGGATATGCAGTCGGGCCATCCGATATACTCGGCGAGGACCTTGGCCACGGGCACCCTCTCCCTGACCACGGAGATAACGTTCTGCCACAAAAAAGTGACCCGAGGCGGTATATCCTTGCTGTCTCCCGGAGGCCAACTAAACGCAATGGTACAAGGTTCACCTTCTTCAGAGTCATCGACACAACTTATCCACCCGACGAGGTGGTGAATATTGCCAAGTACGTCCGTTACATGAGCGATTCTTACAAGCAGTTCATCCATTTTTTCCTTAGACATGATATCATTGCTCCAGATTCTCGTAGCAGTTGACAGTCCTCTCGCCGCGATTCAGCTTGCCAGCCAGCTCGAGCGCATCCTTCCTGTGCTCGAAGTGAACGGGATTGTAGTGCTCCTTGACCCACCCGGAGTGCTCGTTATCGAATATGTACCACTGCTTTTCCAGGTACACCGCTTTCGTGACGAAACGGCGAGTGGACATTTCAATCGACCTTCCTTTCCCTGGATATGTGCCTCAGCATATCTATGGCATCCCTATTGACGGTCTTGCGGGTCTTCTCTTCGAAGAGAGAGTCCCACAGCTCCAACGCGAGCTCGTGGCCCATGCGGTCGATGACATCCTTGCGCTTCTCGACGGTCGGCAGCTCCGCGTAGGGGACCATATCGGGGTGCGTCTTCTTCACGGGGTCCTTGACAGGGCCATAGACCCAGCCCTGGGATTTCTTCTTGGCGAGCCAGTTCTCGTGGTTCTCCTCGGGGGTCATGTTCGGATGGTCGAGAGCGAACTTGATGCCATCCAACAGCGAATCCAGCTGGTCGTCGGTCGGCTGCCGAGTGAAAGGCTGGTCCGCGCCGAGCTGGAACCCGACCCAGGCGATGTGCCTGACACGGGCGATGAAATGCTCCTTGTCGAGAGCATCCTTGCGGGGCTGGTATTCGGTCATACAGAGTCCTCTATCTTCGGCACAACTTCGTATACACCGTTCTTGAAGATGATTCGGCCTTCGTTCATAAGAGTCTTAACTACATTCGTTTCGCGGATGCATTTATAGAGTGTTTTATGAATGCTTCCGTGCTCTCTCATATTCCTACATAGATATAAGTTGTCAATATTGTTGTTAGCCGGATTAAGGTCGATGTGATGAATTACTTCTCCGTCGGTTAAATAACGACCTATTTTCTTCTCCATGACCAATATATGCTCGAAGACATATCCTATACCGGTTGCATTCGGATGAGTCTTATTTCTTATATACACCCGCCCACCGGATTGCACGTGTCGTCCACCCTTCCATCCAGGATGGTCCTCTCCTATTGTCTTCCTCGCGGGAATATCGTACTTTTTCATAAGACGATACACCTGATAGTAAGGAACACCGAACAGTCCTCCAACCTCTTCCTGTGTCATATTCTCATCGTTGTAATAGTGAAATATATCTTCCTTCGAAATATACTTGGAACGAGCATCCTTTCTCGGAATACCACGCTTCATCAGCGTTCTATATACGGACGCAACGGAGCCTCCGACCTCTCTGAATATTCTATACGCAGATTTCCCTTCCCTGTAGAGACTTACAATCCTATCTCTTGTTTTCTCATCGTATACGTCCCGCGTCCTCCGCGGAACACCAAATCTCGCGAGTATATAGTATATAGAACTGTCTGTAACACCAAGTCTCCGGGCGATTTCTCCCGCGGTGTGGCCGCCTTTGTAAAGTCGGATAACATACTTCTGGTCTATTCCCTTTTTAGAGAAGTTTGAGACCCTTGAGCTCTTCAGGTACATCACCTCTCCTCATGGGCATGAATGCGACGGTAGTAAGAGAGCCTTTGGGAATTTCGGTCCTTCCCTCATCCCGGGTAAATACACATAGCACATGATATTTTTCCATTATCTGTTTGAGTTCGAACTCGCTTGCCTTGAGAATGATTTTAGTATACGACCCGTTCCACCATTCTTGCCAACAGACATATTCGTTAGTCGTTCTCTCGGCGGTCTCTGCTCGATGACTGGCTTTGCATGTCGAGTGTGCAACCTGTGCTGCCAGTTTACCAGGAGACATCTTCAGCTCCCGGTTCACGATGACATACATGACCGGTTCGTTTTCGCTCATGCTGGGGGATTACGATGTTATAGTATTAATAGATTATCATTCAGCAGGTTTCGAAGGTTCACCTTCGGAACCGGCCCGCAAATTGAAATTTGCGAGCCAGCAAAAATCTACATATACCCCGGAACATGCTCCTTTGGCTTGTCCTTGCCCCCGAAGCCCGGAGGAGCCGAATCGCCGAGCATTCTCTTGGCGACAGGCTCGATTTTATCCTTGTTCTGCGAAATGACAAGCTTGAGGACGTCGAAAGGGAAATCCTTCTCCATGAGCTCGGCGAGAAGGGAAATCAAGGCCATCATGACGGCCGCAGGAGCGTGGGTCCTCAGCTTGGCCTTCGTGCCCCAAATCGCATGGTGCGCGGCCTCGGCCACTCTGATAGCGTCCTTCGGGATATCCTCGACCCTCTGCATGACCTTCTTCGGGTCTTCCTTGCCCTGAGCAACGGTAGCATCGGCCATGGCAAGCAGGACCAGGTTCATGCCCGTATGGATATCGGCGACACGGTCGGGCACCCTCAGCATGTCCACGAGACAATAGAGGTCCAGGATACCGCTCGCCATCGCATCGTTGACCTCGTCGATGCACGACTGGCAGTAGAGCGTTCCGCTGTCTCCCTTTATGTTTCCCGACTTGCCGCACAGGGAACACGCTTTTTTAGACTTGCGTTTGCCCATCCCATCCACCGTATAATATATGAATGCATAGCTATATAGAGATTATGCGGGAAACAGCAAAGAATGCCAAACAGCAAACTCATCGAAGTTCTTTAACTTCGACGGTGAGCGGGAAAATCCGGCGCCACAACGCCTCCTGGCCGTGTTTCTCAGCCTCGCTACGGAGCAGCTTCAACTGATACGACACCGTCGATTGCGTGCATCCAATCTTCCTGGCAATCTCGCACTGCTCGTAGCCGAGACCACGAAGCACGACCAGGTCACGAACATTCTTCCAATCCGAGAATAACCGCCGTTCACCGCTCATATAACCGCCACCTTTTCAACTGCTTGGTCGCGTACCGGTTCGCATCGACCTCGCACGCTCTCTTGCTATGTTTTGTCAAATTCCATCTTCCGCGCTGCCATAGATGCCGCAGCTCGTGCGCCAGGACGAACACAAGCACCTCGGCGGGGTCTGCGAACCGAACGCTCGCGCCCTGCCCTCTAAAATCCTTTGGAAAGGTCTTCGACCGGTGCACTGCAACATATATACGGCCGGCCGGGCCGACCTCGTCGGTGGCCGCTCCGCCGCATATTCCCGAAACGATACCACGGCCGTGCATCTTGCTCGCCGAATACTCCTTGAAAGTAGAAAAGCTCACTGCGGAAATATTGAAATAGTCCACCCCTCGCGGACAGACAAACCTCGCTACCTCCGAGATTTCCTCGGGCTTGAACTGGCTACGGTTCAAAATATGGAACTCGGTCATAGCAGAATCCCCCTGATTTTCCTGAAACCGCGTTTCTTTCTCGCGCCGTGACGATGATTCCCGTCCTGGATGAAAAGCGTGCCCTCATCATCGGACACGACAATCGGTATGCTCAGGATATCCTCGCGGCACATGAACTCCTCGACCTTCTCGGCATGCAGGAGGTGCCGGTTCGTCAGCTCGTCGACCCACAAATCGGAGGCCAGGATGTCCATCTTCAGCGCCCACCTAATCGGGATGCGGACCCTGCGGGCGACCACGAGACACACCGATGCGGCGGAGATAACGTTCCAGAGGACGACAAGCTTGATTTTCGCGCGCTGGAGGCGGCCCTTGCCGAGCCGATGATTGGGAACATCGTACCAGCGGGCAAGCTGGTCGAAAGAGAGATTCTGTTCATCGGGACGACGGAGAACGCTGAAGAGCATACGGACATAGCGCTTGCTCATGTCCACCATGTATGCACGGGTCAATGGATACTCGTAGTCATCCGTGATGATTGTATTATATCCCATCGAACCTATCTCCGCTTGTGGGTATACCGGTAAATCCGCCAGAGCAGCGCCGCCTGGTGATAGGTATCGCTAATCGAAGGCTCGCGGAAGCATTGAATCATGCACTCGTTGCAGCCCTCGGGACGCTTCCTTTTCATGAAACAATCCATGAGCTCGCCCTTGGTATTTATATAGCAGGCCGATTTGCCGGCCTTGCAGGAAGAGCGGGGGAGCGTTCCGGCCGCTTCCTCGTAGAACCGCTTGGTGTTGCCCCACACATAATCATCGTAGTGCAGGGCCGCCCTTCTGAAAGACCTGGCAACCTCGGCCATATCGAACTGATGCTCACCGTAGACATAGGTGCCGGAGCCAGGGTAGCACAGAGAAAGCGGTATGCCGAGCTCATCGTTCACCCAGTCGACATTTCGAAGAAGGTGCTTCGGGTCGACCGTGATTAGCGCGTTGGCGGTCAGGATTTTGACCTTGCCGCGGCAGCGCTTGAGCGTATCGACCGCCGAGTCGAAGACGGGCCGGCCGCGGTGTTTGTTGTGCACCTCGGGGTCAGAGCTGTCCAGGCTGACAATCATCGCGGAAAGATAGGGCAAAAGCTCCTCGACCTTGTCCGGATTGCTGCCATTGGTGGCGAGATGGACGATAAAACCCTTGTCCTTGGCGGCCTCCGCCAGGTCGACAATATGCTTGTAAAGGGTCGGCTCGCCGCCGGTCAGGGACAGGATTTTTACGCCCGCCTTTTTCCATTCCTCCGCTCGCTGGTCGAAGGTGCGGAAGTCGAAATGAGAATGCTTCTCGTTGAAACTGTTGCAGCTGCCGCACCGCATATTGCAGGTATTGGTGAGCTGGAAATTAGCGACCTTGAACATCTAGGGCCTCCGGTGACAGTGAGGGCACTTGAGGTAACACCCCAGCCAGCCTGGTATCAACCATCCGCAGTGAGGGCAAATCATGTCTATACCATCTCATCGCAGAACCGCAAGAACACGGATAGCAGGACCAGCGCGAACCCGCCTCCGCCCCAGGAGAGCGCTTGATACGATGGATGCGCGAAATTATTCCAGGCAACATTGTCGAGGGCCCCGCCATAGAGCTCAATATACATGCTCACGCCGAGGAGAACAATCCCCATGACCAGGGCCATGGCCCAGGCGACCCGGGTCCTCTTCTCGGGGGGATGACCGGTCAGTGGCATCTCATTTTCCCCCGCTTTCCTCGCCGCCTTCGGCCTCGAGGAACTTCACGAGGTTCTCGAGATACCAGTGAGCCTTCTTGTAATCGATGACCTCGACACCCGGGGTCTTGAACCCGGCCCTGAGCACGCAGGCAATGATTTTGCCGCGCAGGAAACCGATATACTCTTCGCGCGGGAGCTTGGTCCGCAGGATATCGATGACATCCAGGTCGCCAATCCTGTAGTATAGAGGCATGAACTCCTCCTCGGCCTTCTTGGACGCCCGCTTGGCCGCTCCAGTCTGCTTCGGGGTTTCCGGTTTCGGTGGGACCTCTTTGAAAGTTATGGTCACCCTGCTGGGTGGTACTTCGGGGGCCGGCTTGGCCGGGACCTGCTTGACATCCGTTACAACTGAAGCTGCTGCTTCAGTCGCAACCTCGACCTTGTTAGGTCTCGCTTGCCTTGGGTTGCACTCGACACAATATTCCCCCTCTGCATCTACCATGTAATTTCGCCTGCATTTCGGACACTTTGCCATGTTCACACTCTCCTACTTAATCCTCTACTGTACTATCGTATATTGTGAGATTAATATTACAATCATTACTATCTTCATTGAACGTGAGAATCCATTCCACATAATTATTGCGCATGTAATCGAACATGATTGCGATATTATCGAAATCAAAGACCTCACTGTAGAGAGGGTTGGAGGCTTTCAGGATTCTTGCTCGGATGGTCACAGGAACTCCCCCTTGAGCTCGCGGAGATGCCAATCCACCCACTCGCGCCCTCCATCGATAACGACCTTCACTGGCATACCATATTCGGGGTGACATAGATAGGGGCGGAGGGCATCAGCGATGGTATCGAAGGTCAGTGCCTTCAGGGTCACGAGGACTTCCGGATGCTGGGCGGCCTCTTTGCGAAAAATCCCCTTCATAAGCTTGACCATGCTCTGATTTTTGACGATGGCCATGGCTACCTGTCGTGAATACTTGAGGAAGGGTTCGATTTCCGGAGGGATTTCTGGATAACCATCTGGCATATATAGCACCGATACTATATCAAAAGAGAAAATATATAAAGGCTTTTAAACAGCAATCAAAGGGGAACGTCTTTCTTTGCAGGCCTGGGATAACCCATCGGTGTGGCGGGACCTTCGCCGGCCCTGCCGTGCTGTCCGCGACCCAGCCAGCACCAAGTACCATCTTCTTCCTCAATCCAATCCCAGAACGGAAGGGTTGCCTGCGAATGATAGGTTATATAATCTGAAATCTGACCCTTGCCATTGCGCGGCCCATCCAACGGATGGCCGACCTCATACGGACCATCTCCGCCGCGATACAGCGGCCCCCATTTCTCATTCGGATAACATTTGCATTTCTTATCCGGCTTTTTGATTTCATCCTCGGCCATCATACCACCTACCGCGGAGTATCCTTGCGCGCGAGCGAGAAAAGTGTCCGGGTCTCTATTGCTTTTCCCTTCAAATGAGCAAGAACGAACCCGGCGATATCACGGCGGTCCTTCACCTTGATTTTGAGGAACACGTTCCATCCGCCGAGGGTCACGTAGGCCTCGGCCACCTCGGGCAGCTTCCGCATCTCTTCCACAAGCTCACGCTCGACCATCTCTGGAACGCTCACCAGAAGGAACGCGGTCTCCAGTCCATCATCATTTACTGTCTCCGTCTTTACCGTCATTTCCATCCCTCTTACACTTTAGTCAAAATCTCACATCCATCGGATGTGACAATGAACATGACCTCTGCCTGGCTCACCCGGGCGTCCTTGCTCCTCTCCACGGAGGCCGGATACGCGTGCACCGAGCCTTTTTCATGGAGAACCCTAAGGAGCTTTCCCGGGTCCTTGAAATCGCCTCGGCACCATCTATCGGTGAACAGACCACTCTTTCCGAACTTCGTATACACGTAATCTTCGACCTTTCGAAGACGTTCCTCGGCGGGGTTCGCTCTCTTCAACAGTTCGAAAAGATTCCCATCGATACCGTCGACTATCATCCCGTCACCGGTGCTCGCAAAAGGCTCGAGCGTTGCGAACTGTCCTTCTGCGAAAGTGTAATCACAGTTCTTGATGAACCAGTCGTTCAGAACGCTCGGAATAAAGGGTTTCGTGTGTACCCGGTTCCGCTCGACGAAATGACCGGTGAGGTTCGCGACCGTCTTGAAACCGTGCGATGTTATGATTTCGTTCATCGTCTTCGCGGGGGCCAGGATTGAGACCCCGGGCCCGATGATTTCGAGACCGGCCTCGAGAGCTTCCCTGGATGCTTTGATAAGTTCGGTATGCAGGCTCGTGTTCCCGACCTCTATCGTCACGGCATTGTCGCCGACACAGCCATCTATACATGCACCAGTATCGAGCTTGACGAGGTCGCCTTTCTCAAAACGCAGTTCACAGCCGGCTCCGGGGGTGTAATGACAGGCCACGTTGTTTATGGACACGACAAGCGGAAAGGCCATATCAGCGCCCCGGCTATAGACGAATTCCTCGGTCCTCTCGGCTACATCCAAGACGCTGGCCCCGGGAGCGATTATGCCAGCCGCGTATACCAGCGCCTCGGCGGATATTTTTCCCGCCGCCCGCCAGTCCTCAAGCTTTGTCCCCGTTCTTTCCGTCATTCCCGGTCTTCTCCTTTCCGTCGTTCTCTTTCACTTTTTCGGTCTCCTTCTTCTTGAGGAAATCCTTGAACTGGTCATCGTCCATCGGGCGCAGCCGGTTCGCTATGACATTGAAGACCTCTTTGATTTGTCCAACGGTCTCGCGGATTGCGCTCTCCTCCACGACCAGCTTGACATCCGGCCCTATTTTGACCTCGATACGGCCCGCGCTGGACCTGCCCGGTTCGCCGATACGGACGACCTGGACCGGGTTACGCTTGCGCTGGACGCGCTTCTTCTCCGACTTGCTCTCCGCTTTCTTTGCCATACCTATTCCTCCACTCTTCGAAGGTGAGCCACTCGCCTGCCTTGCGGACCACCTTTTGACCATTGAATATCATACCCTTGACCGTGAACAACCTTGATGTGACAAGCCCGCCGGCAATCCGCGTGCCATCGCCGGCAAGACGGCCCGCGCAGTCCCCGAAGGACTTGCGGACCTGAAGCTCCTTCGCCGAATCGAGCTCGACACCCTTGACCCAGATATGCCAGCCCTTGTCAGAGGAGCTCTTCCGGACGAGCACGCATCCGGGATACAGATGATTGAGCTCTTCGAGGGCGGGCTTGAACGCCCCGATATTCTCGAGGTCGAAGTCGAGGGATATTTCAGGCATATCATTTACTCCTCATCGCTCAACGCCTCATAGTCCACGATACGCGGACGGTCGAGGATTCTATTCCCGCGTTCACACATGATTGGCCATACCTGAGACTCGCCGATAGCCAGGTATTGCGTGGTCCACTTCAGCAACTTGTTGTGATTATCGGCCCAGGAATTCCGCGAGAACTCCTTTCGAGCACCGTCCCTGGATTTAGCCTCGCTGACCCAGGACGACCATGCGAGCGCCAGCATGCCGCGCCACATGATAGTGCGAGCCTCCCAGTCATACTTGTTGGGGTCTTTCACGCCTCTCCTGTATAACTGTTCGAGCTGCTCGGCACCCTTCTGAAGCACGCCGTTGACCCCATTGTGGAACGCCTCGCGCTGCCGCTCATCCAGGACGCCCTTCGGCAGTTTCTTGCACTTGACCTTTCCTGAGCCTTTGCACTCGGGACACGCCGCATCTCCGCCACATACCGTCAGACCAATCACGGTCCCACTGCCTTGGCAGGTCGAACATTTGCCACGCATCTGGCAGACACGGCCAATCATCCGTTCCATCTCTCTGATGGTATCCACCACGATTTGACAGTGAGCCTTGGAGAACGGCTTCTCCATAGATTTACCCTTGACCATTTACAACCCTCCTTCACCAGCGCCACCGCCGCCATCATCGCCGCCCGCCCCGTCGAGCGCTTCCGTGGCCATATAGTAGGCCGGGCAGCCTCTGCAGGCATCGCGGATTTTCACGAGTCCCGCGATATACCGGTTCATGTCCTCTTTCAGCTTGTTCATGCACTCGAAGAGCTCCTCGTTCCTGTGCTCGACATGCTTGGCATAATTGATGAGAGCATCAACGCTCTCGACACCGTTCTTGTCGAACTTTTTGAGCTGCTCGGCGACTTCAGGGGGGATTTTCTCTTTTCCGCTCATACTTCATCCCTCCGCCATCTGCGCTCTTCTAACAGTCCATGAGGATAGGGGATTTTCTTGGGGACCGCTGGATAGGCATACCGCCCGCCCTTGCGCAGGACGAGCACTTGGAATTTGCCGACATCGAGACGCTGCTCGCGGAGAGACCGCTTGCAGATGAACTGCGATGTGACCTTCCTGTCGTCGATGCCGCATCGCGTCTCCCTGTCATCAAGTATGGTACCGACACGGAAAAGCTCCTCGATTGGGCTGACGCTGTACGATTTTCGGCCCGCGACTATGTCCTCGGCATCCTCTTTCGAAATCATATGCTGATTGACCATGTAGTCCAGCCCCTTGGAGTCGAACTTGGTGAACCAATCCTCGAGGGTCTTGCTCTCGCGGGCCTCGACCAGGTTGTCCCACAGATAATCGAACACCGGCTGCATATAATAGTTGCAAACGTCCTCCGGAGAAAGGGTGGTCAGGAAGACATCGAAATCATACTGCCACATTATGCTCGCGTAATCGTCCCGGCGACCCTTGCCCCGGGGCAGGTCGGCGGTGATGGGACTGGTGTGGGTGATTGCGATAGCGGACCCCTTGTTGCGGAGACGCCCATAGAACACGGCCGACAGGTTGTTGACCTCGTACACCTGCAACTGATACCGGCCGCGGAACCTTCTCAGGGTTCGGCAATTATCGAGCATCACCGCGCGAATGGTGCCGATTTTCGTGTGACACTCCTTGCAGGCCTGTGTTGCGCTCAACCCCTTGTATTGCATGAGCCGGACAACGCACTGCGCCTTCTCGATTTTCTTGGCATCGACAATCACGCGCTTGCGGCCGTGCCGGGTCTTCCGGATGCGGGTCTTGATTTTCAGGACCTTCAATACTTTCCTGACAGTGCCCAGAGTAGTGCCGGCCCGCCGACAGGCATCGCTGACCGGAACGCCCTGTTCGAGCAGCGCTATGGCTTCCTTCGCCCGCTCGAGGGCATCTTTCCTGACCGTTATAGTGACCGGCATCTACACATCCCACCACTACATACATTCTCAAGCATTTCTTCTTTTCCGTTCAAACTTTCCTCGACTCACCGAAACATTTTGCCGTCATATGCTCTATGGCGTGCTCACGACGACCCTTCTCGGTGGCATCCACGTCCTTTCCACACTCGTCACACTTCTGCGTCCATTCCGTCCACGAACACTTCCGCATATGACACCGATTCCTGCCGTCGTCGAACGAAACCGCGTACTCACCGCATACTGGACATTGTTCCATCAAACCACCTTCCGGGGTTCTTTCCGCATGACGAGGTGCAGCACGATGCTATCCCTGTCCTCGACACTGAAATCGACCTTATTATCATCGCACTTATGAACGGTCATGGGAACATCGTGGTCCATGGCATATCCCAGCGTCTCCGACCACCATTTCCGGAAAGAGATTTGGGCATCCCAGATTTCCTGCTTCTGGGTATCGCTCGGAGCCTCGATAAGCATCAGGTTCGGCGCCGGGTCGTCCTTGACACGCTCAACGAAGACATATAGCGTATCGAGCGGGGTGTCGGCCCTTGCTTCAAAACAGTCCCGGGAAATCGTGATTGGCGGCCGGAAAGTGTTATTCTCGTTGCTATAATCGACCGCCCTCAGAAAACCCTTCATGAAAAACTCCACCACTTCGAGCTTGGTATGTTCGTAGGACATGGTCACACCACCTCACTTCGCAACTCCACCGTTGAATTTTTTCGCCGCCCGTCCACGTTTCTTCTGGACCTTCAGGCTCGGGGCTGTGAAATTCGAGCTCGACGACGCCACGAGCTCCGCGTCCTGCTCTTCGGTCAGCGTGATGTGCTGCAGAAGGTCGTCGACCGCAGCCTTCTTGAAGTAGGTGATGCGGTCCATCAGGCCCAGCGGCTCAAAAATCTTCTTGATGGTGGCGTAATCGTAGTTCACCCTGCGCTGGAAGGATAAGGATACCTGCCAGTCACTGTGCTCGAAACGTTCGATGTCCTTGGCGACCATCTCGGACTTGAGCCAGTTCTCGATTTCGCTCTTCCTGGTATCATACGAATCGAGAAGGGCCTTCAGGGTATCATACTCGCGGAGTATGCCGGTCAGGTTGCCAGAATCCAGGTCGATGCTCGGCACAACGAACTCGCCGCTGTCCGAGACCTTCTTGTAATCGGGACACTTGTACCGGTAGTCGCACCACCTGCAGGCCGCCGAGACCGTGGCCGTGGGGTTCTCGCACTTTTTCATGCGGTCCCAGATGACACGCAGATACCTGCGAAGCCCAGCAAGCTTGTGGTCCTCCATCTCGGTGGACGACCGCTGCCAGCGAAGGAAATCATAAATCGTCCGCACCTTCTTGACCCAGGGATACTTAATCCGGACGGCAAGATTATATATGCCGAGCTGCAAGGAATTCTCGATTTCCCACTTGTTCATAGGGACGAAGCCCGACTTGTAGTCAGTGATATCAACGGTGTTGCCGTCCACCTTGTCCAGCCTGTCCAGAACGCCCACTACCGGGACGCCGTCAACATCGATTTCAAATTTCTCTTCGACGGAGAGCACATCCTTTTCGAGAATGTCACGGCTCTTGCTGTACCAGTTGCGCAGGATAACCTTGCCATCCTCATAGGTATGCCACTTGAGGGAGCATCTCTTGCACGCATCATCGTACGTGTCCAGGAGCGCATCCAGGGTCCGCTTCCCCTTGGGCAGCTGGAAGAGCGCCTCGAGGGCATCGTGGAGCGCGCTCCCGAAAGTTCGCGGGGTCACATCGCCCACGACCACATGGTCATCATTACCTTCGAGATAGTACTCGAGCTGTCTTTCACAGCTCAGGAACACCTCGACACGGTGGTTGCTCAGATACTTGCTATTCGATATATTGCTCAAATCGACTCCTCCTCTCCAATCCTGAACATATCTTCGGTGCGCTTCTTCGACTCTTGCAGCTTCCGAATATCCTCTACCGACAACTTCGCCTCATCGACCATGATGAAAAGCTTACCCTCGTCCACCACGGCTTTGTCGCCGTTCTGGTCCACGACCTGTCCATGAACTACGGGAGCGGCTTCACGCAGCTTGTTCAAAATGTCCGGGTCTACCGGCGTTGGTGTCACGTTACCGCAGATATTGGTGATGAACGTACCGCCGCTGATACCGCCAGCAAAGATACCTGGCATATTACCGTAGTTCGCCAAATCGGACCACTCCTCGAAATCGATATCATAGCTCCAGTCACTGGCCGCTTCCGGCATCCTCGCGCCCCCAGAGCTCTACGATTTTGCCCCGGACAGCCTTGGAACGCTCGATGAATTCCGACATCCGTGCCTTCTTTCCGGTCGTCAGGAAATCCATCCGGAACTTCTCGATATCGATACCGATACTGTCGAGCTCCTTCGAAATCTCCTCCTGACCCGGTGTGTCCACGACACCCAGCCTGTTCTCGAACCAGGTTGCCAGGTCACGGAAGCGCTGAGCCTGGACCGACATCGAACTATCAACGTATTCGGCCTCGGCCGGGATTCTCAGGATTTCCGCGATACCATTGCACACCTTATCGAGCACGACCTCTGGCGTCTCGACTATGTTCACGACCTTGGCGAGGCGCTTCTTGTTACCGAGCTCCTCGAACCGCTTCATGGCCGCGGCCGACTCTTCCTCTTCCTTGGGCGTGAGCTTTCTCTCTTTCATCCAATTCGTCGCATCCTCATAATTCATTTCCTTACTCATAGTTTTTCCCTCCTTGTATATATCCCGCTCTCCGAGTCGGGAATAAACTGAACACGGTTGGTAATTCTCGTCAATATCTTCATTTCAGATATACTGACTTTTTGAGAGAGTCTTTTTCCAGTTACATTACTATGCAGACTAAGTTTTTCATCCATGCACCCCCCCACGTAACAAAGACCATATCTCTTGTGCCTAAATAGTGTGCCACGCTTGAAACCCAGGGAAACCGTGCCACCGTATCGTCTTCTCTTTCCACCCTTTGATGGTTCGAACATATGCAACTGTCTTCTGTGCCACCGAAGCGGGGTCAGATAATAAAGGTCCTTGGTAGTTGGAGAGTTCGCCCCGGATATTGACCTCGCCAATACCCACGCGTCCACACAATGGCTCTCGAAAACCGGTTTCGATTTAGATTTCGTCTTTTTAAGGCCGAGCTTATCGCGGGCCTCTTTGGTCTCCATACCACCTTTAAGTGATACCTCAAGACCGATTGCCCTAAGGCCTCTGTACAAGTAATTTTTCCCGATTTCCATAGGACTAAAATGGACGTTCCAATGTTTTCCGTTCTCCCTGGTCATGGTCTTAATATCTTCCACGACTGCGTGAGTCAAAGGTATAGTTTCTTTGAGTTTGGAGACAATTCGAAGTTTTGCGTCCCAACGTGATTTAGTCGATGGTGGAAGACGGCTCTTACCGGTCATTCGATTATCGACCCGACACTCGCGTCGTCTACAGTGTCTGAAACGTCTATCTCTCCGAGCATCCTTCCTTGTCCGGACTGCCCGTTTCACCCAATCCGGCGCCTCGGACATCAGGTTCAGTACCGTATCTTTTGTCCCGACGACCGAGAAGCCCTCGAATTTGCTTCCGGGGTCGATGCCTACGACCAACAACTGGTTGCCCGGTTTCTTCTCGACCTTCAGCCGGATATAGAAAATACCGAGCTTGTTCCGTGCTCCAACCGCTTTGCCGCCGTCAAGTAATCTCCTGGCCCTCCCAGCGAGGCAGGGCATGAGCGGTCTTCCGGTCGCATCTACGACCGGTATTCTGTTCTGGGGTATTACCCCGTCTCCAGGTTTCACCCTGGGTAAGATTTCCCTTCGACCATGTACGACAGGCTTAGTCGATTTCTCGACACGGCATTTAGTGGTTCTGCCGAAGCGGTCCAGATTAGGGAGGCGTCTGGACGTTCTTCGTAGCCCACCGCACGTAGCGGGTTTCTTTCCGCTTGGTCTAGTCCGTGTTCGCAATGTTTCCACCATTCCATGCTCCGGTCTTTAGGCCGGAGTCACCGACTTCTTTAGCCATCTTCCTCATCTCCTATCTTGCTCGATACCTGAATATCCGTGATTTTCCAAGCCATAGTACAATCCTCGGGAACGGCGAAGCCGAGCTCCCGGAGACGCTCGTCGATTATATCGAGAATTATATGAATACCGCTCGTGCTGGAATGATGCGGGTGCGTCATGACACGCAGCCCCTCCCTGCAGCCTACGAGCAGCGCGGTCTTCTGGAGCCGGCCAATCTTCGGGTCGAACTGCAACGCGTCCACGTAATCCAGGAACCGGACAGCGGTCCGCTTCCATCGCGAGTCCGCCTTGGCCTCGACCCACTCTCTAATGGCTGCCGACTTGATTTCCACTAACGGTGAACCTTTCAAATATTTGCCCTCCTTTCGGTCTTCTTCCATTTCATCTCCCACGGACAGCGGGAACAGCATATACGTTTCTCATTGTAAGGGGTCGGCTTGTTGCTCCGCACCGATGCTGCATAGCACTTCCGGTTGGTGATAGCGCAGTAGGCCAGCCGAGATTTGTAACGGGATACGATTTGCATGATATCATCGGCCGCCATCAGATAGCACGCTCCTTCAGGAACTTATACGAATCCCTGGCATTCTTCTCCGAAATCTGTCCATGGGTCTCAGCATAAGTATCGCTGGCAAAACTATCCTCGGAAAGCTTGTCTCCGGTCTGAACGAACCGATATGCGATATCTATGGCATACTGCTCCGGAAGGCTCAGATGCTTCACAAGCTCCGAGGCCAGGGCCTGGACACGTTCAAGATTGTCCGATACCGGCGTAGGCTCGTTCCTGGACTCCTTCCGCTCAGGCACGAACCACTTTTCGGTCCTGTCGGGCATATAGATGCCATCGGGCTGAAGCTCATGGATTTTACCGAGGGTCGTGAGCTTCTGCAACGACTCGTAAACGAGAGTATCGTACTCGTCCGCCGCAACACGAAGTTCCTTCCTGATTTGGATGATGGTCTTGCCGGGGTTCTCGATAACGTATCTAAGGATTCTCGAGTCCATGGCACTGATATCGAGCAGCGCGAGGTCGAAATTGTCGGCGAGCGAGGCGGCCCCGCGCTCAAAGAGCTTGGCCGCACGTCTTATGTCCGGGTCCGTGACAGTAAGCAAATCCGAACCCGGAACGAAACCGCGGGCGTTGACCTTGACGTAGAACTTGACAAGATTGCTGAACTGCATGAACTTACGATTGTCTGGACGGCCCTTTGGGGCAAGCAATTGCTTGTATTTCTCGTTCTCGGCTATGGCACCGAAGACATAGTTGAGCCTGCCGAAGAAGGGTTTCATTCTGACGTTCATACCGGACATGCGCTTGAAATATTCCTTGAAGAACTTCCTGAAATACTTGAGCCGTTCGTTCTCTATATTACCAGTATCACTATCTATATTATCGAGCATCTTGAGACGCAGGGCCAAATCATCCTTTGTCAGCTTGAGCTCGACGAAAATAAGAGTGCATCGCGAAATCATCTTGTAGGTATGGTCACCAAAACATACCAAGGTGCTCATCTTCTCCGATATGCCCTCCTCGAAATCCGAGGGCGGGTTGCCGAGCAGCAGGAGACTGATACAGGTCGGCACCTTTCTGCCGGATATCTCTCCTTTGGTAAGCGTGACCTCGGCGTTGCCGAGCACCTCAAGCATGGCGCTCCACGATTCGATTGGCCAATCGTTGAACTCTGTGACCGCGACCCTGGCATGGTGGAAACGGGCGAACAGTCCGGGGGATATCTTGGTCAGGTCTGACGGGTCCATGGCACCCACGAGGGCCGCATAAGTGGTGGTCGAACCACTGCCGGCGACGCCCGTCCTTGCCGTCGGCTGCAGCACTTCACGAAGCATGTAGTCCTTGCCTTCGCCGGGGTTCGTGATTAGCGCAATATGGAACTGCTCCTGGCTCTTCTTGGGAGACACGCACCAGAGCATCATCACCTCGCGAAGATACTCGGGCATCTCCATCTTGACCCAGAGCTCGTTCTTGGCAATGTCCATCGGAAGGACCTGGGTCTCATACTCGCTTTTCGGATAGTCCTCCGTCTCCTTGCACTTATTGATAAAATTGCTGAGCTCCTCGTCTGTAAGCTTGCTCTCGAAATCGCTCATATCCCGGACGACCTCGCTGACGAATATGAAAGGCAGCTCCCTCCCGCGTGCTTCTCTGTAAGGGAAGGGCTTGCCGCGAACCCTTATCTTGGTCGCCTTCTTGTGCGATTCCCGGATATAGCTTGTCACCTCTGGCAGCTCTTCATCCGAGAAACCGTTTGGATAAATGTAACTGTAATTATGGACACAGCAGCGAACGCTGTTCTCGCCATCGTCCACATTGAACATAAGAACCGTCCTGAACCGTTCAACAAATTGACCATGATGGTCCCGCTGAGCATCCGCCTCTGCCTGCTCGTCCTCCGCCTTCTGGCGATAATAATCGTTCGCCGGCTCGCCGTGAGCCTTCTGGACCATGGTATCGGCGACCGAGGTCACGGTACCGACGAACTCGAAGGTCTTCAACCCGTCCGGGAACTCGGGGCCGCAGGCATGACAGAAACTACCATCGGCGGCATGCCCGGAACCGTGGCAACCGTCACACTCCATCGCCGAGACATTGTTCAAAACCGCATCTACGGTAACGATATTTGTCGAATGCTGCTCCCATTCATCGACCGTTTTCTTGACGTAGTTGTAAACCTTGTCGTCACCCATCCCCTTTCCCTCCGAGAGCGTTACCGCTAAGCGGAAAATGAAAAAAGAAATAAAGAAAAAGGGGGGGACCCGGTTCTCCCGAGGCCCCCACTCGAACCTTCAGTAGCGCTTACCACTTGTCGACTGTCATCGGCTTGACGATATGGTAGTCGCGCTTGCCGGGCTTGAGGACCTTCTGCTTGACCAGCTTGACCTTCAGGGGCTGGGTGTGGTCCTTCCAGGTGTACTGGAGGTGGTCGTTCATCGTCTTCATTGAGACACCGCTCAAGAAGAAGACCCCGTTCGGGCACATTGGGGAGGTCTCAGAGAGCCTGTAGCCTGTGTACACGCTCTTTGTGTCCGCGGCGATGCCCTCGAAAGTGCTGACAATCTCCAGCTTGTAGAGCTTGTCGAACTCTATCTCCAGCCTGTCGCCCATCTGCTTCTGCTGGGCAGAGTCATACTCGCCCAGATACGCCTGCAACTCTTTATCGGTTTTCTCTGCCATTCCACTCACCTTGTCGTTTCACATCAACCCTCTTGGGGTTGCTTGATAATCCCAAAGGCGGCCGCAGGTATATATCCGTTTTGGTTTTTGCTTCAATTTTGATGTGATTTTCGTGCATATCCACATTTTTTTATTTTTTTAATCCGCAATTAAAATATTCAAAAACAGAAAATTATTTTTTTAATCAAAAAATCCCGCCGTGCCCAAAAGTTTATCAACGTACAGTTATATATTATATAATAGTGCGAGAGGTATCCTTATGTACGACGAGTTCGAGCAAGAGGATGATTACGAAGATGAATACGAGATGAGCGCTCCGGCCAAAGCGCCGGAAACCCTTGGTCAGGATGCCGCGGCAGACCCGGACGATGGCTCCTATCTTATAGAGGGTCCGACCGACCCGGACATGTTGCAGGCCTATGGCGTCGAGGACGTCCTGGTCCATGATGTCCAGTTCGACAGCAAGCCACTTCAGATGCTTCACAAGCACCCGGTGCTCGGAACCGTCAGTTTCCTTATTCTCGGCAGCATCATCACCGGGATTATAGCGACCACTGTCATGACAATCAAGTGCGCCGCTCAGGGGGTGGCGAAATGAACACCGACGAGATTTGGACCTTTGCCACGAAGCACCCAATCGTAACGCTCATCCTGGGCGTTTCCGCCCTGGGATGGACCGGCGCCCTCTGCGCCTCCATGGTCTACAAGTGCAAGTAGACGGAGGACTACATAGACCACTGAAAGCGGGGCGCGGCAAACCCCGATACTCCCCCTACCTGCATCGGGACACTCGCCAACCAACCCTCTCTCGCCGCGCTCCGCTATAGAAATTTCGTCCACGAGGCCGTTAGAATGACACGAGAGCCATTTTTTAAAAATAAGAACGAGCTCTCGGTGTCGCGGTTCTCGGCCATTCATGAACGCCAACGTGACGCCGTTGGGCCAATCACCGGTTTTGAGAACATCCGGGTCGGCGACCTGGTGGAGCTGTATCGCGCCAAGAACGAGGATAAAGAGGAGGAACGCTGGTACGGCGTGGTGCTGCATATCGGCAATTACCCGAGGGCCGGAACGTTAAGATACAGCAGCGATGCTCTGCATGGTTACTGGCGAGGTACCCCCGAGGAAGCGCTCAGAGTGTTCGAAACGAGGATGAAAAAGAACAACAAAGACCTCAAAAAGCTCATCGGATTATCTGGTGTGTATAGCGGCACCTATTTCGTTTCGAGGGTGATATCCCGCGGACACTTGAAAGCCGACGATAATTTTTTTGCCGCCGCTCTTCACACGGCACAAAAGGATGCGGTCGAGGAAAGCCCAAGACTGCGGCGCGGAGACATCATCGCCTACCTAATCGAAAAAAAAGTACAAGATGTAGAGTGGGAAGAGTTCCCGCACATCGAGAACGAGGGAGCCCTCGCTGTGGTACTGGACGTCACGGACAACGGTGTCTGGACCTGGTGGGACGGTTGCGATTTCATAGACGTCCTCGAAGACACCTTGCAGAATCGCCCGGACGAGGTCGCGTCCTTTCAAATGGAGCATATCAAAATAACTCAAATCGTCGAGGAGAAAAAATGCAAGCATTGCGGCTATACGTTCACACTTCACGACATTTGCCCGTATTGTTTTACGCCCTATCCCACTCCCATCAAAGAGCCCCGAATCATAAAGCGCGACCTGCAGATACATCCAAAAATCCTCGAGACCCTTGAAACACTGCAGCGCGAGAAAAAATATTCGGCCGCCGTGCACACGGCACAGCAGGAGGCAGTGAAGCTGCCGTGGATTGTCGATTACACGGGTCTCCGATTCGGCGACCTGGTGAAGACCGAAGGCAATAACGGGCTCTCCGACTACGGGGTGGTCCTCCATGTCGGCGCATGGGAGGAGGATATCGGTGAGGTCAGCTCGGTATGGGCGATATGGGAGCTCACTTCCAAAAAAGCCGAGCGAGCCTTCATCGAATCGACACCGGAAGAGCGAACCTCTATCAATACCAAATATGGAAAGGCCACGCACTGGGAAAAAGATGGAAAAGAATACGAAATCTTGAAACGCGACCTACAGCGCGACCTACAGGCGGAAAAATACGCGGCCGCCGTGCATGAAAGACAGAAAATCGCCATCGGACCGGCCTTGCTCAGCATCGACGAAGTGCGGGTCGGAGATATGGTCGAGGACACCTCTACCTCGTATGGAAAGGAAAGCGACCTCTACCGGTGCCGTTTCGGCCTTATATACCGGATAGACCCTGGAGTAAAGGCGGCGATAGTGCGTGCCATCTGGGCGGAAACACCGGATAAAGCCCTCTTCATAGCTTGCAAGCTCGCCGGGAAAGAGACCACCACCAACATCGTAGAGAGTGGAGGATACGCATGGACCCTTCCGGGTTACGAAGGCGAACCCGTATACCGGTTGATAAAACGCGGACTAACGCCCAAGCGCTTCTCGGCCGCCGTCCATCCGAGACAACGCGAAGCAGCCGACCCCGACGTGATGCTTAGCAGCAAGGAACTCATGGTCGGCGACCTCATAGAGGATACCATGGAATACTACGACCCCGAGCTCATGAAGAATCGTTTCGGCCTCATCTATAAGATAAACTCGGCAAATAAGGTGATAAATGTCATATGGGCGGAGACACCGGAGAAAGCGCACCTCATAGCATGCAAGGTCGCCGGGAACGAGGACCGTTTTGACATCAAAAGGCTCGGTGGACATGCATGGGAGCTTCCGAACAGCGGGGGGGAAGCAACATACCGGTTGATAAAGCGCGGACTGAAACCAAAAAAATTCTCGGCTGCTGTTCACTCGAGACAGCGAGACGCGTTCGAACACCCGCCGACCGATACCAGCGGAAACGCTATAATGGCCGGCGACCTCGTCGAGGACCTCGACCCGGCCCGCTATTATGGCAGACATATATATGGTCTCGTCATACACACTGGCAAGTGGAACGGATGGGGAGAAGAGAGCTCGCTGTGGGCCCTATGGTGCGACAGCACCGAACGTGCCGAGCAAACCTACCTTGATGCTTCGAAGGAACAACTATATGTCAGCCGCGAAGGACCGGGCAGAGCCGGACAGGCAACACAGAGATGCGGCGGAAAATATTCCATCGTCAAACGGGTCCCGAGGCTACTGAGGTTCTCGGCCGCAATCCACAAGGCCCAGCAAGAGGCCGCAGCCAACAAGGTCAAATATGAGGTCGTCATCGGCACCCGCGACAGCGACAGCAATGAACGGTTCGACACTTTCTATGTCACGCTCGATGCCCGCGAGGACAAGGCGGACGAAGACGGTCACAAATTATGGTACATGGACTGGCAGGGCGGGCCTTCATATCTCGAACTCCCGAACTGCAAATCGTGCACAATAGAAGAGGCCGAGACCTACGAAGGCGAGGTCGGCGACGACCCGGACAGCGTATGGACGGAGACCGGTCCGAACCTTATCAGGGAAGCCTACTCCGCCGCTGTCCATTCGAAACAGCGAGACGCGGTAGGACCGGACCTCCTGCTCGTCAAACACAAGCTCATAATAGACGGCCTCGATAACATACATGCACAATGCTCCTGTGGGTCTTGGAGAGTCGCCGCACTCGGGCCGCACCCTGCTGAAGAAATCAACCGTGAGTTCTCTAACCATATAAAGGAAATCCTGGACCTTGCCCGCCGCCGGCGCCGCGAGAAAGAAGGATACTCGGCCGCCGTTCACTCGGCTCAGCGGGAAGCCTCGAAGCTGGTAGAACCTAGGATAATCGACTGGCCTCCGATGATAGGAAATTGTGAGGTGTGTGGAACAAAAAACAGCGATTATAGGTGCGGTCACTGCGGCAAAGAGGTCTGCGGCGACTGCTCAATCCACTGCTCGAACTGCGATGCTTCCTTCTGTCCCGAGCACTGCACTGAAGTGTCCGGCGGTATATTCCTCTGTGAGTCGTGCCGGAGCGAGAGCTACTCGGCCGCTATCCATATACGGCAGAAGGACGCCGTGAAAAAACGCACAAATCCCTCCGCTGCAGAGGCGGCCCGGATATGGAATATCATGGAGCCCGGCAGCAGGACCCTGGTCATCGTAGATGCTGGCCTCAGCTACGATGATGCCAGGAAACTGCATTTCTCGGATGCAGACAACCTTCCGCAAAAAGAGCGGGACATCATATTGAAATTCCTGCAAAGCAAGAGCCTGATGCTCATCAGGTTCAACTACATATCGGCGGACGATGCCGAGGTCTTCGACACCCTGGTCAAGGTCATGCAGAGAGGAGAATTCAGAGGATACGGCGCCGCGGTGCACAAGAGACAGGCTAGTGCGCTTCCGTGGCCGAAAGACAAAGTCCACGGACCGTGGGTAGGCCTCGGCAGTGAAGAGGATGAGAAAACATACTTCGAAGACGCTTGCCCTTACTGTGGCGGAGAAATCGTGGTCGCCGACACAATGCCTTTCATAAGTCATGCGAGCGCCGAAATAGAGATATGGAACCATATTCACGACTGGAAATCGGAAGATGATATTCCAGACGCCAGCGAGGTCGGACCTCCTGGTACCATTATGAATAACGGTGAAACGGAGTTCGAAGGACATTTGCTCACAACATGCCGGACTTGCAAGACCATATTCCGAGAGCACTGGAGCGGTTGGGGAGGCTGGGAGAACTACAACGGAAAAATCATCCCGGCAATCGAATACCACGACATGGAACGGCAGGACCGGGGCATTGAACGCGATGCCACGACGGCGGCCTACTCGGCCGCAATCCACTTGGCACAGAGAGCCGCCACCACTAAATACGGCATGGTAGACCTGGACGGTCCAATATCCGAAGAATGGTACGCCATATACGGTTCGGTCGAGCTGGCGCCCGCATTAAAGACGCAACAGGACCTATCGAGACGCGGTTTCAAATCATACCTGCGCAAGGACAAGACAGTTGGCTATACGCTCTTTGTCCACAAAGACGACTTTGATAAAATCGGCAAGACGAAAAATTATGCAGCTGCTGTGCACTCGAAACAACGAGAAGCGGTCTCGAACAAGAAAATCTCCGTACAGCTGACCACCATCGGCAAAAACCTTTACAATGCCGGAACCTGCCCGATATGCCTCGTGACGAACTCTTGGGAGTATGGAAAAGAACCAATCAAGTGGGAGCCTGCCCCGAACCCGAAATTCAGACAAGGCACGCTACTTGAGTGGTGCAAGAGCTGTCAGAGCATGTTCGTTGAGCATTATGTCTCGGAAGAGAGAAGTGGCTTCGAGGCTATCATTTGCGTGGAAGTGGTCGGCAAGCTCGCCGAGAGCGGACCGAAAGAGAACATCAGAACGGTGCAGGTATTCTCGGCCGCCGTGCATACCAGACAGCAGGAAGCGGCGGACCCGGTGCCCCCGATTCCAGACAAAATGGTCGACTGGACCGAGCTGCGATTAGGCGACCTGGTGCTCGTAGACCCGTCAAAATACCTCCGGCCGTACGGTGTGGTACTGCACAAAGGAAAGCGCGACCAGCTCGACTGGGCCGTTGAATGCTCGATTTGGTGCATCTGGATGGAACGGCAGGAAGATGCAGAGATAATCTATGATGACCATATCAGCGGCATCGAGCACGGACCCGGCCAACCTATGCGCATCGAAGATAAGGGATACCGCATACTCAAACGCGGACTGAACCGCCGCATAAAATCATACTCTTCTGCGATTCACGAGAGGCAGCAACCCGCGGTCTCGACCGCTCTCTTTATCGGCGACCATCCGACCGAGACCGGCGCTGCGATAATCTGGGATATGGTGAACCGGGAATATCGAGAATACCTCCTCAACGACGCTGATACGGCCAGGTGGGTACAGGAACAATATCGCAACACCGATTTCAAGGACCTTCCATTCAATGTCTACTGCCGTGTCATCAACTATCTCACCAAAGAGACCGACCTCGCTTTCATAAAAGAGCATTACATCTCAATCAAGGACTTCCCGAGATTCCGCAAGCTCTTCCCCTCGGTCAAATATTACTCGGCCGCTGTGCACGACAAACAAAGAGAGGCCGCAGAGCCGCTCATCAAATTCCCGGACGAGCCGTTCAAGATGTTCCGGACCTTCCGGCTGAAGCGCGGCGGTAAAGGCAAGGTCGTACTCGAGCTCAATATCAAGGATGAAAAGAAGGGCAGGAACTGGGATACTCTCGAGCCCGTAAGGTCGCGGACCCTAAGCATCTCGGGCAGCATCTACTCATATTACGGCGCCGATGAAGGCGGCGGCCAGTGTCAGGACCGCATAAAACCCGATGAATATATGGACGGTGATGAACTCGGAGAAATCATCGATATTTGGAACACCTGGCATCTCAACGATTTGAAATCCGGCACGAAAGCCCAGGACGGTGCCCTGAAAGCCGTTGCTGCATCCTGCCCGACCGGCGCCGACTGGTACAGCTGGGCCCTGGATGAACTGAGAAAGGTCGGCCTTCTCACCGACCGCGGATACACTTTCGGGAACGAGTGGCTGATACGGCCGCTCCCGGACTCCGTGATTTCCAGGGCCGTCGCCCTCTTCGGCGGACCGGATAATATACGACCCGACACCTCGCTATATTCGGCCGCAATCCACCAGGCACAGAAAGAAGCGGCCCGAGCAGTGTACGAAATCGACCCATCTTTATACCTCATGTTGACACATTTAAAATGCACGGACTGCGGAGGGCGACTCGGTGTGGTGACAACGGACCTCACCACCGAGCTCGATGATGGTCCTCATCTGAACCAAATAGTCCTGGAATGTCTCGAATGCGGACTGGCACATGAGGGAAAATATACGGGGCCCGGGCCTTCGGGCCATCTGGAAATCACAATCGTCACTTCCATGAACCAGCCGGAGGAGCTCGAGCTGGAGACCTGCGAGGATTGTCACAGACGGGTCGACCATTATACTCACGAATGCCCGGGGAGGCCCTCTCCATGACCCGAACCCCCTTTTTCCGGCCCTTTTTCAGCCCCCGCTGCGGTGCAGAATTTTCCGCGGCAGTGCATGAACGCCAGCGAGAGGCCGCGAGGCGGGGCCCGGGGGAAGGAGACCTCGTTACCTGGCGAGAACTAAAGCCCGGAGACCTCGTAGAAGCGCTCGATGAATACAAACGGGTATTCAGGTCGGATGCTCATGTGTTCGGCGTGGTGACCGAGATAGACCCGGTGCACTACGTGTGGGCCGTTTGGGAGCAGAACGCACAGGACGCAGAAAATGCTTTCCTCAATTCCACGACAGACGGCCTAAAACACGAGGAAGACGGCGGGTACGCGATGCCCGATGATGGGAACCGCCATTACTACCGGATAATTTCCCGGGGCCATCGCATTCACAGATTCTCATCGAGCGGTTATTCCGCTGCCGTGCACGACCGGCAGAAGGGAGCGCTCGAACCCTCAATTCACGGAAGACCTTCGAACATCCATGTAGGCGACCTGATTGCGTGCACTCCACGGCCCGAGCTGGGGTGGGGTCTTCATGCCTATTATTTCCTAGTTATAGAGGTGCACGAGAGATACTTTGTCGGCCATTACGGAGACTCGGCCAAGGACGCATTGAACAACATGAGAATAACTCCATCTAATTACAGTAATTACACAGAGTTCAAAGTGGTCATACCGGCAAAGAGAGCCACTTTCTCGGCCGCAATACACCCGGCCCAGAAAGAGGCTGCCACCTGGGCCGGAAAAGAAGGCTGCGCGGTTTGCCGCGATAATATGAACGACGAGCCCGGGCCGAGCGATTACAAGTGCTCGCGCTGCAACAGATACATGTGCACCGAACACTCACGATACTGTGAGAACTGCCAGCAGGACTTTTGTACTCAGTGTCTCAAGCACGGAGATACTGTCAGGTGCAACGATTGCGGGATGGAAATGTGCGACTGGTGCAACCGGATTTGCCTGGCCTGCGCCGATGACCTTTACTACTGTCCGGATTGTTTTGAAAAGCACGACCACGGTGTTGCCTATAGCGCGGCAATCCACTCGAAACAACGAGATGCAGTGACGCTCCCGTTCGTGGACTACACCGCGCTGCGGGCCGGCGATTTCGTGAAGGTCTATGCCTCCGGTTACACGCCTCTTCGATATGGGGTCGTTCTGGAAATCCAGGAAAAACATTACAAAAACGCTACACTAAAAGACGGCATCTACGGGATGTGGCCCTTCGAAATGGATGAGAGAACAACGCTGGAATATTTCACCACAAGAGCCTATCGCGATGTCGAGAAATTTGCCTACACTGGCAGGAACTGTCATTTCCATATACTGCAGCGCGGGCTCGATATCTCCGAGTATTCGGCCGCGGTGCATGCAAGACAACGAGAGGCCGTCGAAGCCAGGCTTTTCTGCCCCTTCATCGCCATGGTCATCGATGAGCTCAGGACCGGTGATATCATAGAGGACATGGAAGAAAGGAACCCGAACGTCAAGTACGGCATCGTGGTCTCCGAACATACCGAACACAACATGTTCAAATGCCGCTGGTTCGGCAGCGTGAGAGAGGCCGAGCTCGGGGCGCCGCGTATCAATGAGCGCGAGACCACGCACATGCCCTTCTTTCCAAATCGTTTCTACGTAAAGAAGCACGGCGTGGAAATAGGCACCGAACTAAAATACTCCGCTGCAATCCACGACCGGCAGAGAGGCGCATTCGAGGTCCTGGACAGCTGCGACGGTTGCGGCAAGGCGACCCCGCCCCGGTACCTGTTCGGTGGCTGCCATGACAGGGACCACGACCAAGACGAGACGCCATGGTACTGTTCCAAGTGCACCAAAGACCACCTATGTGCCGTCTGCAACATGACCTACTGCGACGAACATATATTCAAATGTGTCTGTGGCAAAAAGATATGCTACGAGGATGGCTATCCCTGCCAGGGCTGCGGCGAAAGGGTCTGCAAGGACTGCGAACGGGAGTGCAAATACCCTGGATGCCACCGCGGCGTGCTCTGCAAGGAATGCGTGCTGCACTGCGACGAGGGCGGCCACGACGTCTGCCTCCTGCACGGGATGTTCAACTGCGACCACTGCGGGAACAACGTCTGCAACGAGCATCTCGTCAACCACCGGGCCCACTGCTACACGGCGGACGATAACAAGAGCTACTCGGCTGCAGTTCACAAAGCTCAGCAGGAGGCCGCAAAAGAGTACAAGGTCGGCGATATCGTGGACTGGAACGAGCTGCGGGTCGGGGACCTCGTAGAGTGCCAGGACGATATGTCCGGCACGCCCTATGGCGTGGTCGCGGTGATAGGCGAGATACCAGGGACGCCACCGGGGCCTGGGGCCCAAATCACCGAGAGAGACCATTTCGTGTGGGCGATATGGAACTCCACCGTGTACGCCGCACTGGCGGCCTTCAATAACCCTGACAAAGATATCACCAAGAACGTGGGAAGGGGCGGCGACCTTTCGGCGAGGGTCGGTGTAGTGCACAAATTCTTAATTGTTTCACGGGGCATCGCACGGATGTGCGCCCCCCGTGAACCCCTCCGAACACGGGGCATCGCACGGATGTGCGCCCCCCGTGAACCCCTCCGAACACGGGGCATCGCACGGCCGTTGAAATACTCCGCTGCAATCCATAAAAAACAGCAAGAGGCAACGAAGAATCACGTAGATTGCAACGAGCTGCGTGTCGGGGATTTGGTCAGTTGCGAGCGTCCCTGGTCGCTGCTTTATGGCGTAATCCTCGCCCTGAACAAGATGGGGACCGTGGACGAGGACTGGGGCTTGAAACGTAACAGCGATGACGTTGTGGCCCGGTGGAGGGCCACGCCAGAACTGGCACTCTCGGCGTTCCATGACACCACAGAGCCGCCCACGTTCATCGACTGTGAATATCCGAGCGGGCCGAAGCCCAAGTGGAAAATCATCTCCCGCGGTCATAGGCGGTCGTTGAAATACTCGGCCGCGGTGCACGAAAGACAACGGGAGGCCCTAACGCTCCCGAAGAACGTCGACCGCACTAAACTGCGGGTCGGCGATTTGGTCAAATTCATAAATCCGGGCCTGGAAAGCTTTCTCGGAACGACCCCGTACATGGTCGTGGCCTATATCGGAGACCTCTGGGACGATGACGATGACGAGGAGCCGGACGAGCATCCAGAGCGGGCCTGCATCGGCTACTGGGCCGAGACGCCCGATAAAGCGGTCGAACTCTATCAGGTATACAGAGGCGAGGTCCCGCGCCAGTGGGACCGCGGCAAGACGAGATGCTATCTCATCGGCCGCGATGAGAGCAAATTCGATGTGCTGAAAAGGGGAGTAAGGGTCAAGGAGAGCTACTCGGCGGCGGTCCACGAGCGCCAGAAAGAAGCAGCCGGACCATCGGCGATGCATACCGCCGAAGAGCGGCGCGAGGCGAAGAAGCAGGCCGAGATATCCACCGAGGCGAGGAAAAACATCGGAAGCGGCAAAGCCAAGGGGAGCGATAGCAACAGATACTACTTATCAATCAGTGACGAATATCTCTACAAAGACAGCAGCGGTGTCCTCCAGTCGGCCAGCGAACGGGACCACCGAAAATGCAAGGGGAAATACCTTGGAGTATTCGATACCTGGGAGGAGACAATGGCCGCCGTGGACGATTTCGATATCCCGATTCCCGACGACAAGGACGACCTGCCCGAGTGGACGAGCATAGAGGTCGAGGACAGGTTCGTTGGCGTTGTCTACGAGAAGAACCTGGTCGAGCCCTCTTCCGGCAGCGGCGAATGGAGGCTAAGCAGCGAGATTGATGAGAGCGATATGATAAAAAGAATGATGGAAAAAGAGGGGCTCGTGTTCAAGGCCGCTGTGCACGACAGACAGAAAGAGGCGGCGATGCCCAGACCCCGCGGCACGGTCTACGATGATATCATGGCCCTGAAATATAGCCTCCCGTACGAAGGCATAGGCAAGGGCGGGATTGGAAGCAGGATGGGCGGACCGGATGCCGGCCTGTACGCCAGCGAAGGCGGCTATGATTATCCAATATTGTGCGCTCTATGTGGTAAACACAGGGACGACTTTATCTTCATCGACCAACCATGCTCACACTGTGGACATCACAAAGTCGTGCTCGGACCGGTCATGCCACGCAAATACTCGGCTGCTATCCATGAGAGACAGCGAGAAGCTACGATGCCCGAGTGCGTAAAGGTCAAAGATATGCGAGTCGGCGACCTGTTGGAGGACGATATCGGAGTTGCCGGATACAGATACATGGTGGTGGCGGTCCACAATGGCGATAGCGTGCAAGGATGGTGGGCGGAGGGGCCGGACAAGGCGATTGACGCTTACCGAGAAGGCAAGGTCGGTGCGAATAGATTCGAAGACGATTACTTCGCGCCGTGCGCAAGAATCATAGCCCGCGGGCTGAGGAGGAGCGCCTGAGATGCCCGCTATCCACGAAAGGCAGCAAGAGGCGGCAAGAAAGGCGCCCGTAGAGTGGCACCGGCTCAAGGTCGGCGACACGGTCCGCGTTATCGCCCCGAAGCCGACCTGGCATTATCACGGAGCGTACGGCGTGATTGCCCACATAGGCAGCTTCCCGAAGCTCCATACCAAGCGCTATGCCCTATGGTCGCTCTGGAGGCCGACCCTGGAAAAAGCTCAGGAGGCCTACCTGGTAATGGATGAGGACAAAATAGGACCACTGGGGCTGGGCGGGGTCCTGGAGGGCCTGGCCGGAAGGGATTACCGGTTCGAAATTATCTCTCACCGGCCGCCGACGCCGACCACAAGTTACGCCGCCGCAGTCCACTCAGCCACTCCGGTGGCTGGAACCGCAGCAGCTTTTGCAGCTGCAGTTCACGAGCGGCAGCGCAAGGCGACCGACCCGCACGTGACAATGAAAGAACTGCAAGTCGGCGACCTCATAACTGACGACGATGATATCCACGGCCAATACAAATACGCGGTCGTGGCAGAGAATTTCGGAGACCATATACGCGGGTTCTGGACCGCTACAATCAAAGAGGCCATCGAGGTCTATCAGAGCGGATATAGAAGCTCAGTTGTATGGCATGACGATGAGATAGTGCACATCAGGATTATCAAACGCGGGATACCCGGCCCCAAGACCAACAACTACTCGGCCGCAATCCACGACCGGCAGAAGAAAGCAGTGACGCCACTCCTTGATACGCGCCTTGTCGAGGTCTGGGACAACGGCGGCATGACGGGCGACCGATACACCGTTATTATCGACGAGGACGTCTACGACATGTCAGAGAACGCATTGATGCCCAACGGTATCAATATGTGGCACGGCAAGCTGGAAGACCTGCCCGGCGCCAGGAGCGGTACGAAGGTCGAGAAATTCGACCTCCTGCCGGTCTCCGTGCGGATTGCGATATCCCGGCGCCTCGAGACCTACATGATGGACGACAACGAGAGCTTCAGCGCGGTGCATAGGAAACAACTGGACGCAGTCAGACCTCCGGAAAAAATACCCTCCGAATGGACACAAACCGCCGAAACCGTGTGGGAAAGAACAGATGACCGCGGTACCATATCACTGTTGAGAACAGGAAAGGCTGGCGGAGTTTACGATTACCAAGGACAGTTTACCAGGGGGGAGTGGGTCGCAGAGGTTTACGGAGAAACCGCAAACGATTATCAGAGAATTGTCTACAAGACTAAAGAGGATGCCCTTATAGACATAGAAAAATACATGAATTCCTTCAGAGACAATAAATACTCCGATGCAGTGCATATAAAACAGCGGGAAGCGGCGGGACCGGTGCTCTGCGAGGACTGCCGTTCCGAGGGACGGGCAGAACCGAACGAGGCCGAATACGGTTGTGTCATCTGCGGGCTGCGGTTCTGCGACGGGCATATAAGTGTATGCAATTTCTGCGACAATCATTACTGCCGCTCCTGCGCGGATGGCGGAGGCCTTGTCACCTGCTACATATGCGGCCTCGCTTCCTGCTATGAACATTTGACCTACTGCAAGAGTTGCCGCCACTTCATGTGCAATTTCTGCATGCCGCATCATATCCACAACTCGTACAGCGCGGTCCACAAGGCCCAACGAGCAGCCGTGCTCGGCGTGACCGACTGGAGGAGAGTGCGGCCCGGGGACCTGGTGAGACTGGCCGAAGCGCCCTTCTTCGGGGACGCGGAATACACCGTGGTCACGGGAATCGGAGCCGAAGGACGCGAGGGAGGCGTGCCATCGGCCGTCTGGGGCATCTGGGAGAACACCGAGCAGGCGGCCCTGGACATGTTCCATTCCAAGAGGGGGCATGAAGAATACTATGCCGGGTCGATGCACGGTTTCGTCATACTTTCACGTAATCATAAAAGAGACAACATCGGGTTCGGCGCAGCGGTGCATATCAAACAGCGGGACGCCCTCGTGGAAATAAAAAGAGACGAACCCCTGGGAATCTGCGCGATTTGTGCCAGTTACCGGAACTATTCCACCCCAGCGACGACCAGGTGCGCCGACTGCGGTTACAGCCACTGCAATGAACATAGCCGGACCTGCGAACACTGCGATACGAGCTACTGCCTGGACTGTCTTAGGGATGCCAACATGGTCCAGTGCAAGACCTGTGCAAAATACCTGTGCGATAACTGCCGGAGAAGTTGGGCCGACGACGCGGATAAAGGCATATACTATTGCCCCGCCTGCTTCCCAACGGCCAGCATCTCGTATTCCGCGGTGCACACCAAGCAACGGGACGCGGTCACGCCGCTGGTCAAATTCCCGGAGTTCTGCTTCTACTGCCACGGCGAGGGCAGATGGACCAAGCTGACCCCGCATAAGGATTACCAGTGCACGGTCTGCGGCCGCGGGCTCTGCGCGCACTGCTTCATGGCCGGCCGAGCCGAGCACTGTTACAATTGCGGGGAGGTCGTCTGCGACGACTGCCTGCGCAACTGCGCATTCTGCCTCTCATCGTTCTGCCAGGAATGCTGGGACGGGCACGACATTGTAGCATGCCAGGAGAAAGAGGCCAAATACAGCGCCGCGGTACACTCGGCACAACGGGATGCCGTTCGAGTGGACCATCTGATAACGGACTTCTGCGTAACATGTTACGACGAGCTGACCGGTACAGACGAAAAGAAAAAACGCAGGAAAGGAGAATACTGGTGCGCGGACTGCGGTTATGGTTTCTGCAAGGAACATATCTATTACTGCGTTCATTGTGAGAAAAACTATTGTTCGACATGCTCGCTCGGAGGGCTCACCACCTGCGATGGCTGCGGGTCCTCGGTCTGCGATTCCTGTTTGACCCAATGCACGCAATGCAGCAAGGTCTACTGCTTATCGTGCATAGGACCGCACACCCAGAAGTGGCATCCTCCGACCGCTTATAGCGCCGCCGTGCACGACCGGCAAAGAGAGGCCACCGAACCCCCGCTTGTCGATTACACGAAACTCCGGGTCGGCGACCTGGTCGAGAACACCCAATTCAACGAGTTCGGGGTCGTCCTGCACATCGGTAAATGGAAAGGCGAGTGGGGCGAGTGGGGTCTCGAATTCTCGGTGTGGGCGATTTGGACGGACTCGGTCAAAGAAGCACTGAACGCCTACCGGCAGGAGGACCAGCGCCGCCCGCCCACCGGGGCCCGCAGCAAAGGCTGGGCCACTTACACGGAGAATACCAAATACAAGATACTGAAACGCGGCAAGGTGCACACTTACTCGGCGGCCATTCATGAGCGGCAGCGGGAAGCGGTCGAAAGTATACCGGTCTGCAACATATGCGGTAATGACCTCAAGACAGAGGATACGCATTTATGCAGCGCCTGCGAAGAACATTATTGCGAGAACTGCTGGTCGTCTTGTACACTTCCCGGGTGCGAAACAGAGTATTGCCAAAATTGTTTCTGGGACGGACGAGGCACGACCTGCGACAGATGCGGCGATTTGTACTGCACCGAACACTATTCGAACTGTCCAAATTGTGACGGAAGTTTCTGTGCGGTCTGCTACGCCGTGCACACGATTCGCTGCTTCGAATCTTACGCCGCCGCTGTGCACTCAGCCACTCCAGTGGCTGGAACCGCAGCCACCTTTGCGGCTGCAGTTCACGAGAGGCAACGGGAAGCGGTCTTGCCGGTGTACGACGATGGCGGCAAGTGGAAAGAACTGAAGAGACGTGCCATTAGCAACTACAATGCCTGTAGGTGCTCATGGTGCGGCGGGGAAATCATTGTCTCGAACTTCCTGCCACCCCAACCCCGCGAATACACCAGACCGGACGCCTATATCCGCGATTGGTCTTTCTCCAACAATGCCTATCGCGGGGGAGTCGTGTTCGAAGGACATCTATATACCGAGTGCCGGGCCTGCCGTCTCAAATTCCGCGAGACCTGGACAGGGTTCGGCGAGTGGGAATTCATCAACGGAAAGCGGGTACCAAAGGTCTACGAGAATTTCCACCGGCACCGGGTCGAGTATGCAGAGCACCGCATCAGATACAACGCCGCGGTGCACTCGGCACAACGAGAGGCCGCGATGCCGAAGAGCGGAGATAACGGCAATTGGGAATTGCTGAATCACCCCAAGCTGAACACCTATAATGGTAACGTCTGCACCTCATGCAACGGAGAAATCATAATATCGCATTCCCGGCCACCGCTCTCTCGTGTCATGAAACATCCGGAGGAATATATCCACGACTGGGCGTTCTCCAACAATGCCTACCGTGGAGGGGTCGTGTTCGAAGGGCACCTGTATACCGAGTGCCAGTCCTGCCATCTAAAATTCCGCGAGACCTGGACGGGGTTCGGCGAGTGGAACAGCTACAGCGGAAAACGGGTTGCCAATGTCTATGACAGTTTCCACCTGCACCGGGTCGAACGAGCAGTGCAATACGGCAAATACAGCGCTGCAATCCACTCGGCACAACGTTTGGCGGTATCGCCTGGTATTGTCGACTGGAGGGGACTGCGAGTCGGCGACCTTGTCGAGACGATTGGATTTGCCAAACAGAACCCGGGCTGGGCGGAGTGGTACGGCGTTGTCGCTCACATCGGCCCGAAAAAGAAAGATGACTATTATCCTCCTGGTGTGGTCTTCGCCCTCTGGCATCGAACCCCCGTCGGAGATAACCCGAATACCATGGCCGGCACGCCCGAGGACGCGAAACGGGCCTACCTGTTCTGGATGAAAGACAACAACGTCGACCATCTGAGCGCCGTGGGCCAGTGGGAAAAGGATGCAGAGGAAATGCGATACCGGATTATCGAGCGGGGGGTCGGGGTCTCGCACAGATACGCCACTGAGCCGGACATCTACCGCCGGGCGCTCTATATAATGGGTACAGGTACAATGATGATGATTGTCGGCGGGATTATGATAAACATCAAGACCACTTCGCCCTGAGGGGCTCGTGTTCCTGATAACCTCTATTGATGAATATCAAGACCACTTCGCCCTGAGGGGCTCGTGTTCCTGATAACCTCTATTGATGAATATCAAGACCACTTCGCCCTGAGGGGCTCGTGTTCCTGATAACCTCTATTGATGAATATCAAGACCATTTCGCCCGGCCCGTAAAGCTTCGTGCTTTACGAGCCTAATGATGAGAAAGGATGCTCATGAGCATAAACCATATTGCAATATAAATGGGCCACCAATAGAACCATTCATCGTCATCGTCCTCGTCATCCTCCTCGAACTCTCCGGGACGAACCTCTTCCGCCTTCTCCGGCGGCTTCGGGTCGCGAGAATATGGATTGTAGTAATACTCGCCATCGGCCTTTCTACGAGCTACCTCGTGCGGTGCTTCCCACGGCCGGATATCCTTTTCTTGCACTCGCCCACCCCCTTCCTGTAGTGCTCCAGGACTTTGATGGCCAGCGCCTCTGCGCCATCATCGTAATGATGCTCGATGATGGTGCCATCGCCGAGACGATAGGTGCAGAGCGTGTGCGGCCTGCCAGAAATCCGCACGGCCGTATAAGTCTCCAAGGTTTTGTAGTTAATGTAGAGTCGCACGATAAAAATATAATCACCTCTTCCCGGTCACCCGGCCGCAGTTCAGGCACGCCCCGGTCTTCGTGTCCCAGGGGCCGCAAATATGCACCTTGACATCGGATATGGCATTGCAACCACGACAGTAGACAGTGACCTGCTTGCCCTCTATTCCGGGCGGGATTTTTGGCGATTTGTCGGTATGATAGCTGCCGCAGTTCATGCACTTGTGCTGGCCGTTGCCGACCTTCTCCCAGGGACCGCATTTGTGGACGGCTACCGAGGTCTCCGTGCCGCACTTCGGGCAGTAGGCCTTGATGAGGGTTATATTAGTATTGGTCATCGGGTTTCCCTCTTAGCGATTTCAACGGCTGCCGCGGCGTCCACGTCCTGCGCAAAGAGCTCGAGCTTTCGCCGCCTCCAGCACTTCTCGCAATAGAAATGATGATTGACGTCCGAGATGTCCCTGCCGCAGCGGATGCACTGCTTGAGACCATAGAGCTCGTGGAATCGCGCGAAATGCTCGGGGGAGGCCATGGATAAAAGGAAAGCGACTATAGTATTTATAGATTACGAGAAAAAACGACTTTGAATATCGCTGCTATATTTATAATTACATATTTTCCGGAAACTCGTTTTTCAACTTTGATAATTCGTCCTCGCACCAAATCCGTTGCTTCAACCCGAAATAGGCACGAATTAGCGACAAAATTAACATAGATGTGCATACAACTGAATATATGACAAACACATATACCAGCGATACGTTTTCTATTTGTAATATTATTGGTATCAGGATTACTATCGGTAAGAATCCCACCAGAAGCACAATCCCGGTAACCATGCAATCCATAGAGAATTTTCTCGTAACACGCTTCAAATTTTCTCTCACGTTCTCGGGAGCTTCCATAATTCCCAGCAACGAAGAAAGCAGTGGAGCTATAATATATACCGATGTCACACCGGGCGTTATCTTTTGTAATTCTATCCACCGCTCTCTAAACTCTTCCGCTTTTTTCTCTTGGGCCCGTCCAACCGTCGACCCAGCCTTGTCATATTCTTCTGCGGAACCAGAAAGCAAACGAAACCCGTGACTAAATATCGCAGCACTGACTAGCGCGAGTATCGTTGCTATCGTACCCACGATTGTAGCAATTATGGTCGGGTTCATTATTCGCCTCGGTTTTTCTTTACCTTTATCTCCACCTTTGAAGGACCCGACGCCCACATGCTTCTCCTTACAACGAGATACCAGTCGTCGGATTCGGTTATTTTTTCTCTTTTGGTAAATGTCGGTTTCGTGAGGTCTACGAGAGGTTTTCCACTTCCTTTCTGAAAATCGAACACAATTTTCCGTCTTTTGAAATAATCCTCTCGACTATAAAACCCGAAATAACAATAACTACCGTCGGTCGTTGCACAAGAGATTGTAACTATATCTCCCGCTTGCAAATTTTCGAATGGTATATAAATCTCATTGTCGGGACTCAGCTCGATTGTCTTATCGTAGAGAACTTTATACATCTCTCCACTACTCCATTTTCGTGCGAGGGAATGTATACAGAACCCTAATATTAATAGGTTTTCATTCAGCACTCGGGTCGCTGCATCGGAGACAACCTCTTTTTTCCACTCTTGCCTCGCCGCTCATCATAACATTTTTGACACCAATGTCCACTCTGAACACAAGTCCACACAGCATACCATTCGTGTCCATTCATACATCGCCAATGGAGTTTCGTTCTACAATTAACATAATCTGTCGATAAGCATGCTCCGCCTTTATCCACAGCATATTGTTTGCATCGTTCGATACCAACTTTCTTCGGTTCATTCGCCGCGATTATCCGTTCTCTTCCGCAGGTCGGACACCATCGCCCTCGCTTACTCATAATACCGTCCGGTCGTGCCTTAAAATGATGCCCCTTCTCACACACAATCTCATACGTATGAGTCTTTCCCGCCCACCCCGCATCCACCAATCTTCCTCTATATCCGGTAGTTGGGTCTATATGTTTCTCACATGCTTCTCGGAGCCTATCTAAGTAACGCGGGTCATAGACACATCTATACACCGCATCCGTGGGAGTTCTCAATTTAGACAAAATTTCTTCGGTCGGCAAGGGAAACGATATATTTTTTTCTCGCAGTTTCCTCATAATCACATCAACGACACTCTCTCGTGTAGTCTCGATATCACTTATACGAATCAGACGAATACCCCTCTCTTCGCACTGTATATTCTTCTGGCGGTCTCGCTCAAATATCGAGGAGTCAATTTCCTGACACCCGAATATTTTTCCGGTTCTGTGTTGATATCCATCATATTCAAATGCAAGGTTCAATTCCTTGCAATAGCCATCGAGTTCTAACAGAGATTCGGGTCGTTTGAATGGCCGAGACTTTGGAAAATGCCTACCATAAATAGTCTCGAATATGACTCGGCACATCCCTTCCATAAGATAAATATTACAATAATTACACCAGTGTCCTCGCTGAACACTATTCCACGGAGCATCCCACTCGTGACCATTTGCACATTGCCAACGAAGCTTGGTGTGACCATTTAGATATTCGACCGAGAGGCACGCTCCCCCCTTTGTTATCGCATATTCTTTACATTGTTCGATACCAGACCTCTCGGAGACACATCTTAAACGATGTCGTTCCTTAGCACAAATCGGACACCAATGACCTCGTTTAACATGGTCGAAATCCGCAACCCACCCGTGACCCTCTGCGCATTGCCAACGGAGTTTCTTCTTGATATCAACGTAATCCGGGGAAAGACACAGCCCTCCTCTTTCGACCGCATATTGTTTGCATGGCTCAATACCTTTCTCGCGGCGAGCTATATCCACTCGCTCTCTCGCACAGGTCGGGCACCAATGATATTTAATACTCGCCAGACTCGCACACCATTCGTGTCCTTTCTCACACTGCCAGCATAGTTTTGCAAAAATATCAACGTATTCCGTCGAAAGGCACCGCCCGCCCTTTACCATCGCCAGCTTCTTGCATTGTTCAATACCAATCTTGCGCGACACGATACATCATCCAGCTTTCGAGCCCGCCCTATAGTATTAATAGTTTTTCAGCGCCCGCTATACTAATATAGTTTGCCGAGAAAGTCACTGCATCGCCGGCGGCTGACCCGGCGGCCCTCGACCCGACTTGCCCGCGAGCCATGCTAATATCGGTGCCCCGAGCATGAAGACGGCCCCGAGAACCGCGGTGCCGGCGCCAGGCTCGTCGTCCTCTTCGCCGATGATAAGCTCCTTGTCGAGGAAACCATACTCGTAGACCTTCGGCCTCAGCTTCTCGCGAAGGGCCTTGTGAGCTCTATCGAGCGCCTCCAGCTGCGCCTTGGCGATTCCAGCGTCCTTGAGGCTATTCTTGATTTGATACCAGCCGGCGTCCCAGTAGCTCAACTTGAACTTCGACCGGTTGAGACGCGTGTATTCAGCGTAGAACTGCTTGTAGACCTCTCGGGCTGCCGACAACACGGCTCGGGCCTCAGGACTGAGCTTTCTGGTGGATAACCACTTGGCGACGAACGTGTCCTGCGCTATGCGGAACTGCGCATAGACGTCTTGTGGCACGTGCGCGAAGCCCTGCAGCTCCTTGGTGGTGAAGGGGAAAAACTGGTTACGGACCTGCCACTTCTTGCCTTTATACTCGACGTCACGGAGGGAGGAGGACTGATTAGAATTAGTAAATAACACCCAAATTGCGCTGTCTGTAATAAACTCGTCTGGAATATCTACGGACGGCTGATGAAACTGGTCATTGTGGTTAGTCCATTGGTCCTCCACGAGACGACGAATCGTCCAAACACAGAATATTTTATCTACGGTTTGTGGAGTAATACTCACCCCGTCGCCGTGACCATATACACCGGATACAGTAAAAGTGGTACCTGCGTGTGCAACGTCGTTAGCGGTCGCACTAAAATATCCAATGGCATCTTTAGAAATTCTATCGAGTCGAACCGCACCAGGATACACTTCAAGCGCACCTTTCAGCGGAAATGCTAGTTCCGTACACGGCGGTCTGGGAAACCAACGATTAAGGCCATCGGTCTCCTTAACCTCGCGTATCATCTTCTCGCCAACTCTAACAGGAACCATGGTAGTATCTTCCATTTCGAAATCGTAGACATCTACCCGGATTTCCTCGACCGGAATTTTCTTAGATAAATCTAACAGCGAGAACATAACGGGCCATGCTCCCTTTGTTCCATGAAAAGCCATGGACGGAAATATAAATCCACCCTTCGGTTCCGCGCGAAGAAATCTCTCACGAAAATCTTCAAATGCCTGAGAATTTATATATTTTATCATAGAATACATACATAGCAAACAGTCCGGTAACTCACTTTGTATACGAAACATAAATTGCACAAACAACTCATTGCCCGCTTTTCCCAATCCGGCCTTGCGCATTTTTTCCTTAATAAGAGTATCTGCCACACTAGACTTCGCGCTTGCGCCTAGTCCTATACCCGTTCCGGCCTCACCATAGGGTGGATTGACTATGACGACCCATTTATTCTTCTTGTCGGCCAGTGCTTCCCTTAGTTTCCGTGGCAGTTTCCAGCCAATCCTGTCGTTAAGCAGGTCGGCTCCGTTTATCAACAAATCAATATCGTCGTTGAGATAATCGTACTGGAAGATGGTTGCTCCGGGAAACATGCTATTCTTGTTCAGGTATTCAACGACATCACCGTCGAGCTCAGACATGAACACATTATTATACGATGGCAAGAAATATTCCAGATTACCGGTACCGCAGGCCATGTCCCACACGTAATACTTATTATGCCAGTCCTTGCCGAGCACCTTAGCGATATAATCGTGCCCCAGGTTAGCGAATGCAACCGGAGTAAAAAACTCCCCCGTGAAACGGCGCTTATCAATGTGGTCCAGTCGGTCAGCCTTGGTAACAATGATTCTTGTAGCCTCTGCCGTAGGAGGCCTTGTATAGACCGCCCAGAAAGCATCGTAGTCGGCTTTTGGTACCGGGAACTCTTCCTTTTTATCTATGTGAAATACCAATAGCGCACGGTAATCATCGTACAGTGCCTCACGCAACATATCACGAATAAAATACTGTGAATGTTCTTTTCGGTCTATATGAATACCAACAATCGACTTCCAGTGGTCGAATACATTCTCGAAATTATCACTGGTAATCAGTTTCTGGTCCACGACGATACCTTTGCTTTGAAGAGCACTCGCAAGCTTCGCCGAGAACATATCGAACTCCTGCGGCTGTGAAAGCTCATGAACATGGATAGTCGTGAACGCCGGCGACTTCTGGACAGCATCGACGAGCACGGGGTCGGGATTTGACGGCGAATGAAACTTCCAATCAAATACACTTTGGTCGGCCGAATACATGTCGACCCAGTCTTTCGACTCGAAGATACACGCTCCGTTCCGGTCGGCAACCACGATATAAACGGGTATACTATCGGATACGATACCGACCTTAGTCCGATGAACATAATACATCGCCTGTGCGATTGCCGTAGACAATGCAACGGGGTTCTTGAAATTCTTGCTGAATTTAAACTCGAACAACGTTTCCGGGGTCCGCAAGTCATTTTTGTGCCAGGTCGTGCACTGAATATTTGACGGGTCTATGTATTGTTTAGCGTAGACATGCTTGACATCCTCTTCGGTATGAGTATGTGAAAGGGCTTCCAGGAAATCAGACTTACTTGCAGGCTTACGCGTTCGCACCATACGACCATCCCACCATTATTATAGATATCCATACTAATATAGTTTGCCGAGACGACGGACTCACACCACACTACTCGGTTCTGCTACCTTCCGGCGGTTCCTGCTTTGTAACGGTTTTCCTTTTATTCAAAGAGTTATCCAAATGTTTGACCCTGCTCTTTACAACGTCCTTGTCCATGCCATCCGGAAAAGCATCGGCAATCGACTTACACATATCAATGGCTGTCTGACACGCCCACCTTGCTATTTTTCTGGTCTTGATTCTTTGATACCAGCTATCGTTCTGGCGGATACTTAGCAAGTTCTTTGTCTCCAAGTAACCCAAGAACGTTGGGTCACACCACCCTGACCAGTCGCCCCTTACTGGTTCCATGTGTGTTATGAAATTCCGCAATTTCACCAACGAGACAAAATCTCTAAATGGATAAGCATTGCCATCGTATCTTTGACCACTCAGTGCCAATTTCACAGAATCATATTTACCCTTTATACTCATCCTTCTCCCTCTGAGAATCATTATCTCATTGTAACCATCGGAAGCATCGAATAGGGGAACTGTCTCGATAATCTCGTTGATAAACGTTTCGAGATATACCTGAGAAAAAATAACCGAAATCACCGGCTCGTCACCTACGACGGTGTTCTCCTCGCTCCTAAGACACGCTCGTATTGCTACCGAGAAAATGTTGCCAGAATTTCCTTCTAACATATTCTCACCGTCGTATACCAAATCTCGTAGTATTCCTATAGTATTTATAGATTTTCAAGCGTCCCGCTCCGCGAATTATTCCAATAGACCTCACTACTACGGCTTTCGGCAAAGTATATAAGTCTTGTTTCCAATAACTATGTGGGATGGGTTAAGACCTTGGTAGACAATGGAACTGTCGTTGTGGGAATAGTCTCAACAATTGGTCTTGGCGCTATAGCTGCTACATATATTCTCGCGAAAATGAGAGAACCCGACGTGATTAAATTACGTTGTTCTACCTGTAGAACCTTTCAGAACGCACAGGACCTATGGCCCTGTCCTCACTGCAGTAGCAGGAGTTATTGTCCCGCGTGCTACAATAACCATATACCATGCATCGTTTGTGGAGATATCCCCGGTCATATGAGTCGAAGCCAATATTATTGGCAGGGGCAGCAGAGACAATGGGATGATTGGAAACGTTCTCTCGATGCGTGGGAAATATGGAAACATAATATAGAGAAAAAAGACGAAACGAGACTATACCTCGAAAACAAAGTCGCGTACCTCGAAAAACAATTAGAGTCTCGTGAAGGAAGAGAAGACGTAAGAAAAATCAATGCACAACTATCCACATACCGCGAGGAGTGGAAACGTGCACTCGAAGAAGAAGAGAGAGAACGGTTATCACTGGAAAGGAAAAGAGATGCCCTTGACAAAAAGGTAGAACACCTAGAGGAGCAGCTATTAAAAACGCAGGCCAAAGTCGCATCGGGCGAAGAAGAAGCGCAAGAAGAAATGAAAAGACTAAACGCTCAAATAATGGTTACCAAATATCAGATATCATACTTATCTGCTCGAGTCGACCTTAGAGAAGGGACGATAATCGGTTTCGTGGATGACAAATAATATCCACTATAGTATTTATAGATTTTCCCGCCCGCCGCCTATATAATCCCCGTCGTCGCGCTCGTGCTCGTCGTCGCCCCGCTCGTCGACCAGACAGTCCCGGTGGCCGCGGTGAGACCTGCCGCTGTAGCGTTGATGCTCACGGGGCCCATAGTCCCGTTTATGGTCAGCCCGTTCGGGACCTGGAGCGTTCCGCCGACCAAGAGCGGCGTTGGACCGGTATAGTTGATGGTGGGCAGCGGCGAGCCGGGCCGCCGAATTGTCCTGACCCGCCTGGGCCGCCGAGGCTTGGGCGCGGCTGCCACCTTCTCGGCCATGATACGGTCCCACTTCACAGAGCTCGACGCCCACCGGTCCTCGGTTATGCGGCCGTCGCGGACAGCACGGAAATGCTCGTGAGCGCAATGCGGGCAGATGATTCGATAATTGCCATCACGCTCGAAGCTCATGCTGAACGAGAACTTGCCGCGACATTCTGTGCAATCGAGCTCCTGGACGACCACGACGACCACCTCGACTACGACCCCGGCCACTTCCCGGTTTCTCTCGCTTTCTTGAATCGCTCATAGGCTTTCATACGGTCGAGTATGCCGAGCTCGGTACTCCGCGGTCTCGTGACCTTAATGCCCGCCCGCCTCATGCCATCGACCTTGAGCTCGGCCTCGATTTGGTCGAAAGCGGCCTCGTGGAGGAACTCGTCCGTGAACGCGCCTTCTACCACCATGGACCGCAACCTCTTGAACCGTTCCTCGACAAGGAGGTCATGCAACAGTCCGATATACTCTTCATCCTTCATCCGAGCACCTACTTCTTGACTTCCATGAGATATGCAATCCTACGATTGTCCCAGGGAGCGAAACCCACGATTCGGGCACTCGCCGGGAGCTCGACTATGTTTGTCTCCGGGTCGATTGTCGCCAGCTCGAAACGATACCTGGCCACGATAATCACATCCCCGCGGGCACGAGCTGCTCGCAGACTAAGTAGAAGTACGATGACGAGTCGCCCTTTTGCTTGGAGTCCACAAACACCTCGATGATATCGCCCTGCGTGATATGGAAC